>Ga0082212_10000101_pt1 | contig 126075 bp, 137 predicted proteins | sample TergutNt197P3_FD_71548 | JGI IMG/M metagenome (GOLD analysis project Ga0082212, IMG submission 71548) | Neocapritermes taracua P3 segment gut microbial communities from Petit-Saut dam, French Guiana - Nt197 P3 | ecosystem: Host-associated > Arthropoda: Insects > Digestive system > Gut ... | reverse complement strand
GTTCGCCGCTTTTGCTGTCTCTCAGCCATGCTGAGCCTGTTGCCGGCGCGCTCTTCGCTTGGCGATGCAAAGCTTATATTGTTTGCAAAGCCGCACACGGGAGGCGCTTGGCTGCTGGATTTTTGCAGTGGAAGCGTTGGCTCGAAGCGCTCAGCATCGGCCCTGTCCCTGAACTGCCGCTCAATCGTTGCTGCTGCGGCGTCTTTAAATCTGATGATGTACTTATAGCCGTAATGCTCTATCTCGTCTATGGCTGGCCTTGAAACATACAAAGCGTCCATTAAGAGCGCAAACTGCTCGCCAGGGAAATAGAAAGCAAGGCACGCAAGCATTTTCTCAAGCGCTGAAAGCTCGCACTCTTGCTTGCCATCGCCGTCTGGGCCCCTCATTTGGACTGAGATCAGGCTTATAGCCATCCCGCCAATTATCAGCTTTGCCTCCAGCACGCTGTGATAGTATTCTGTCCATTCCTGCTTGCCATTCTTTTTGCTGTGCACTTTCGTTAGGCAGCGATCGCAGTGCCTTTTGCTGCCGTATGAGCGCTCCTGGGTGCCGTCTATTGCCACTTCCCAGAACGGGCCCTTCCTCATTCGCCTTATTGCGGGGTTGGCCATAATCTCTCTGGCAAGGGCAGTTTTTATTTCTGATATGGCTTCAGGGCTGAGGCTCAGCTTAATGGCATTCAGGCATGCCTTCCAGTGGGGCAAAAACTCCTGCGGCGGCTCGCCAACAAGCTCATAGATTAATGCGCAAGCGCCCTCCCCTTCAAAGATCCTTTCATCCATGTCCCGGCTTGATTCGGCCCTAAGGGCAAAGCCAAGGATGATTTTTGCCAATATGCACGCCATAGAGCGCCTTGCGCCTTTCCTTTTGTCCAGGCTTTCTATATCGCAAAGCATGCCAGCCAGATCAGGCATGTATTCTTCTATTGCCTCAGCAAGGATGGGGCATGATCTGATGATTTTTCTAAGCCGCCGCTTGGCCTGGCGGCTAAAGCCCCGCCAGCCCATGGCGGCAAGGGCAGTTTCTTGCGCGAGAAGGCCTGACTCGGTGCATGGCTCAGACAGTTTAGGCGCTTGGGCAATAGCTGGCTGTTTCGTTTCGGCATTATTTATGCTATTATTCATATAAGGAAGCCTCATTTTGTATAACTGTTTTATTTCTATGATATCCCATTAGGGCAATCATAGAAAGGCTTCCATTTTTATATTCCAATATTTATATTTCTAGGCGTTCTATGGGATCGATTGCGGTTCTATGCGCTATCCAGACAAGCATTTTTGTTCACTGTGCGATTGGCAATATCTTGATCGAATAGTTGTCGAACATTTCAGAGCTGGCTTTCGCCGATAAGGCTTCTTGCCTGGGCGATCGTAAACCCTTTTTCAATGGCAATTTTGCGAAGATCGTCAAATTCAAGCTTTTTTCGCGCAATGCCAAACCCTTGGGAAACTTTCACTCGAACAGTTCCATATTCTGTGCTGAGTTCCTCTTCAGCCCGATCAAGCGTAATTCGATCCTTTATGGCAAACCTTAGGCCTATTGTGGTGGTGTGCTTAAGTATGAATTGAGCAAGCCTGTGCGCGTCTTCCGGCTTTGCAATGCAAGTAAGCAAAAAAGCAAGGCGCGATTTCTTCATTGCTATTGGCGCTACAAAGCAGTCGAGTGCGCCTTCAGCGAGAATTGCCTCGCATGCAAACGCCAGATCCTCAGGAGTCATATCGTCAATGTTGGCGCTTATCTCGGCAACTTGCCCGTCGCTTGAGCCTTTCGCGCCAGCTTCCTCGAAGAGTATTGCCCGCACGGCATTTACGCGCTCAAAGTCTTTGGAGCCGAAACCGTAGCCGATTGCTATAGGCGAGAGAACCGGCATTGGCCCATAGCTGGCAGCAAACGCTTTCAGCAGGCTGGCGCCGGTTGGGGTGCACAGCTCAGATTCAATGCCGTCAGAGTATATTTTTGCCCCTCTGAGTATATATGCAGTCGCAGGCGCTGGCACAGGCAGGATTCCATGGGCAGTTTTGACATGGCCTTGGCCAGTGTTTATTGGCGATGACAGGATTTTGCCAACGCCAAGCATATCTATGCCCAAGCAAAAAGCGCATATATCCACTATCGCATCAAGCGATCCAACTTCATGCAGGTGAATATTGCCTATGTCTTGGCCGTGCACATGCGATTCCGCCTCATAAAGCAGCTTAAATGCTTTTAAGGCATTTGCCTTAACGGTTTCGCTTATATCAAAGCTTTCGATTATCCTGTCTATCTCAGCTGCATGGCGGGAATGCGAGTGGCTATTCGGGCTGCTTGCTTCTTCGCCTTCGCTCTTGCCGCCTATTTCGCAATGAAAGCGAACTCCCAGGATCCCTTGCTTTCTTTCTGATGTTATATATACTGATGTGCCTATGCCAAGGCCGTTTAGCGTTCTAAGGAACTCTTCTTGCTGGCCTTCGCTTAAAAGGCTGTATACTGCCCCGGAAAGCATATCTCCGGCAGCGCCCATAGAGCAGTCAAAGTATATACCTTTCATTCGGCCCTCCCTGCTGCAAGGTGGTTTATGAGGCTTGCCATATAGGCGCCTCCAAAGCCATTGTCTATGTTGACTACTGATACGCCGCTGGCGCATGAATTAAGCATTGACAAAAGGGCTGCAAGGCCCCCGAAGCTGGCGCCATAGCCAACGCTTGTAGGCACTGCTATAACAGGGCAGTCGCAAAGGCCGCCCAGTACTGAGGCCAGTGCCCCTTCCATTCCGGCTACAGCCACAAGCACATTTGCAGACATTATCTCATCCAAATGGGCCAGCGTCCTGTGAAGTCCGGCAACGCCAACATCATAGATTCGGCTGACGCTGTTGCCCAGCGCTTCAGCGGTGCGGGCTGCTTCTTCCGCAACAGGCATGTCGCTGGTGCCGCCTGTTGCAATAATGATGTTGCCGACGCTTTGCGGCTTTGGATCTCCCCATAAAATCCCTGTTTTTGAGACTTCGTCATAGTCTATTTCCAGCTGCATTTTGACCTCTTGCGCTGCCTGGCGGCCCAGCCTGGTTATAAGCACAGTGCTATTGTTTATATACAGGGCTTTACAAATGCCAATAATTTGCTCTGGCGTCTTGCCCTCGCCATATATGACTTCGCCGACGCCTTGCCTTAATTGCCGGTGCATGTCCACTTTTGCATATCCAAGATCTTCAAACGGCGCAGCTTTTAGCGCAATAATCGCTTCCTCGATATCTATGCTGCCGTCGCGCACACCAATTAGCAGTTGCCGTGCATCATTTTTATCCATATGTATGTTTCCCCAAGCCCACTTTATCATAAAATGCGCTCTCTTAGCCGAAATATCGCAGCTTTCCGCTTTTTTTTGCATCAGGCAAGCAATGAATAAGCCGGCAATTGTCGAGGCATCCTATATTTGAGTGCATTTTATGCTATTATAATACTCAAGTGAATACATGGAAAAGAAACAAGCACGCCAAAGCAAAGCAGCGCTTCTAATTGCAACCCTGATATGGGGCTACGGTTTCGTAGCCGTAAAAAACGCCATTAATGAGATCGGGCCCTTTTATTTGCTTTTTTTTCGCTTTAGCATAGCGGGTGCTGTGCTAAGCATAGCTTTTTTTAGAAAATTTAAGCTTATAAACAAGGATTACGCCAAACAGGGCATTTTCCTCGGGGTGCTGCTCTTTTCAGCTTATGCGTTTCAAACTGTAGGCATAGTCTACACTACACCGGGCAAGAATGCTTTTTTGACTGCCGTGTATTGCGTGCTGGTGCCTTTCATATACTGGGCAGTTGAAAAATCAAAGCCTGCAGCCAACCATTTTTTTGCTGCTGCTGTTTGCCTTGCAGGCATATGGTTTGTATCGTCAAACGACAGCCTGGCGATAAACATCGGAGACTTGCTAACGCTTATATGCGGCGTTTTTTATGCGCTGCATGTAGTCTTTGTAGGGCGATTTGCAAGAACGTTTGAGAGCGATGCAATTCTGTTGACAATACTCCAATTTATAACAACTGCAGCCTTGTCGCTTGCAGCCGCCTTAGTAAGCGAGCCCTGGCCGTCTGCCATTTCGCCATCCGCGTTTTGGCCGCTTATGTACCTTGCGCTGCCGGGAACGGCAATAGCGCTGCTTTTTCAGGTAATTGGGCAAAAACACACCCACCCTGCGCCTGCTGCGATCATTATGAGCCTTGAGGGAGTCTTCGGAGTAATCTTCTCGCTTGCTTATGGCATGGAAAAAATGAGCCTAGGCATTGGCATAGGCTTTGTGCTGATTTTTGCTGCGGAAATTGTTGCGCAATTATAAATAGGATACGAAAGCAGGGGGATGCTATTGCGCGCTTGCCTGGGCTTTTCTTTTGTCTTTTACCTCAGCCTTGTTTTCGTCAAGCGTTGCTATAACTGATCGCAAATCGTCTTGGGCTTTGTTTATCAGGCTGTTTATGTATTCCATGGTTTTAGCCCGCATTTTGCTTGATTCGTTTCTGGCTGCCTTTAAAATGGCCTCTGCTTCTTCATTGGCATTCTTAGTAATATTGTTCGAATCAATCATAAGCTGCTTTTGCTGCCTTGCCTCTTCAATCAGGCTGTCAGCCTTGCGCTTTGCAGTCTGCTTTATTCTGTCTTCATTCTCAAGAACCTTTTTTGCTTCCTTGATCTCTTCCGGCATGCTTGTCCTGAGATCGTCCAGCAGATCGAGAATGTCTTCTTTTTCGAGCATGATTTTATTGGAGAGAAGCGGAACGCTAGATGCGTTTTCTATCTCGCTTTGCAATTTTTCTATTAATTCATATGCTTTCATAACTTGAAACTGCCGCAGCATTTCCTTTCGCAATCATATGATTAGCTTTGCTTTGAGCTTTTGCGCCACAAGCGGCGGCACAAACTCTGATATATCTCCATCGAATTGGGCAATCTCTTTTACCAAGCTGCTGCTTAGGAAAGTATGTTTGACATTTGCAATAAATAAAACGCTTTCTACCTTGTCGTTAAGCGCCTTGTTGGTTAGCGCCATCTGAAACTCATAATCAAAGTCAGTGAGCGCTCTGAGCCCACGTATTGCTGTATATATTCCTGTCTTTTCACAGTAGTCGACAAGCAAGCCATCGTGCTTTTCAGCTTCAAAATTGCTTGTTATAGGGCTGAGGCATTCGCGAATCAGATCGATGCGCTCATCAACGGTAAAGAGCGTGCTCTTTTTGGGGTTGTCCATGATGACAACGCGAACAAATCCGAATACTTTTATTGCCCTTTCAATGATGTCTATATGGCCATAAGTTATGGGATCAAAGCTTCCCGGGTAAAATACAGGATCCATAATTACAACTGCCGCTTCCTTTCTTATTGGCTGCTTTATTCGTAAATAGATATTGCTGTTTGTGAATAGGCTTTATATTTTGTTTTAGCCAAATGCCCGATATTTTCAGGCAACACACAAGCAAGGGCAGCTTCAGCAACAACAATCCCGCCTTTGGCAAGCAAGCTTCTTTGTACAATCGTTTTTATGTCATGGCTTGCTGTTTGCTTTAAATAAGGGGGATCCATAAAAATTATATCATAGGAGCCTTTTGAATTATATAGGAATTTGCCAACATCATATCTGATAGCCCTGATATTTTCAGCTTTTGTCTTCTCAATATTCTTTTCAATAAGATTAATAGCAATTCGAGAATTATCGACAAGCAATGCGCTTTTCGCGCCCCTTGATACTGCTTCTATGCCAATTGCGCCTGTGCCGGCATACAGGTCAAGAAAAACGCTCTCATATACTTTATGGGAAATAATATTGAAAATGTCCTCGCGAACCCTGTCTGTTGTAGGCCTGATTTTATCGTTTGGCGGCGCATATAGCTTCATGCCCTTATATTGGCCTGCAATAACCCTCAATTCATCACCACCTCTTGCATGCCAAGGCCTTCCTGGGCTTCAATCCTTTTTAAAAACTGGCTCCCTTCGCTTTCGGCCAGGATTTGCTGTGATGCCTGCTGGCACAAAACAAGCAGATCCGGGTAATCCATCGCATCATCCGTGATTGATGAAAGCTTGCCGCTTTGCCGAAGCCCGTAGCGATCTCCGCCGCCGCGAAGGCGCAAGTCTTCCCTGGCAATCTCAAATCCGTCGGTTTCGCCGGCAACTGCTGCCAGGCGGGCGGCTGCCTGATCAGAAACGCTTGACGGGGCTTGCAGTATGCACCAGGACTGTTTTGAGCTTCTGCCTACCCTGCCCCGCAGCTGGTGCAGCTGCGCCATGCCAAAGCGATGCGCGTCCTTGACCCACATTACTGTCGCTTCAGCGACATCGATGCCAACCTCTATAATAGTCGTAGCAACAAGCACCTTGCATTCTCCGGTGGCAAAAGCGCTAATGCTCTTTTGGCGCTCAGGCTCTTTCATTTGGCCTGTCAGCATTGCAACGCTCTTTTTGCCGAACGCTTTGGCTGCCTGCTTGAATGCATCATCCACGCTTTCATAGTCCTCAGCGTCGATTGCAGGGCAAACAATGAATATCCTTTCCCCTTCGCTGATTCTCTGTGCGCAAAAGGAATACAGCCGCTCTGAATACGATTCGTCCACTGTGAATGTTTGAATTGGAATTCTGCCCTCCGGCATGCTTCTAATCTCTGTTATGTTAACATCGCCTGTGATTGAAAGCAGAAGCGATCTTGGAATAGGCGTTGCCGACATGCTTAGGGTGTGCACAGCGCCTTGCGCCTTGGCTGCAAGGCTTGCTCTTTGCGCTACGCCATATCGCTGCTGCTCGTCAATAATTGCCAGCATCAGGCTGTCAAAAACAGTTGATTCCGAGAACAGGGCATGTGTGCCAAATACAGCTTTTGCCTGGCCGCTTTGGATGTCTCTTTGGGCCTCTCTCTTAAGCTTTGCGCCCATTGATGAATAAAGCAGGGCGCTCTTTACTCCATGGCTTTGAAGGCTTGGCGCATGCTTTTCGTAGTGCTGCCTTGCAAGCGCTTCCGTCGGGGCAAGAAATGCGGCTTGCTTGCCGCTTGATGCAACAATAAATGCTGCGCATATTGCCACAGCAGTTTTTCCGCAGCCCACATCGCCTTGAATGATCCTGTTCATCTGGTAGCCGCTATAAAGATCCTGTATTATATCGCCTAATGCTTCCTGCTGCCCCGGAGTAAAGCTAAAGCCAAATGACGGCATGAATTTTTCAAGCTCGTTTATTGCTTCATCAGACGGCTTGCCTGCTGTCGGGCGGGAGTAATTCTGTTTATGCCTATCAAGCGCAACAGCATGCGCAAGAAGCCTTTCAGCTGCAAATCTTCTAAGGCCGATGTCCAGCTCCTCTTCCGTATGCGGCATATGCGCCAGCTGATAAGCCTTTCCCAAGGGCACAACATCCAGGCTGCTAAGCAGCCAAAATGGCATGTCATCGCAAATTTCAGCTAGCTCCAGCGCATTTTGCATTGTTTGAGCAACCTTTTTTTGCGTAAGCGCTGACTTCACCGGCACAGGGTATACAGCAAAGATCCCCTCTCTGAGGTACTGCCCCTCTGCAGCTTCCTGCAGCTCAGGGTTTACAAAGTTAGGCTTCCATCGCCCTTCTTTTCTTATCTTGCCATAGATTATATATTCCGTGCCGGGCTTCATATTCGCTCTGAATGGCTGGTTAAAAAAAACACAGTCGAACTCATAGCCGTCCTGGGAAAACGCAACTGCTGTTCTGCTCAAATTTCCGTGATAAGTTGTTGCTGAGATTTGCTTAAGAGTTGCTTTGGCTATAATGCTTGTCCCGTTTTCCGCATGCCGGAGCGGAATCGCAATACGCTCTTTATAGGCTTTTGGAAAGAAGCGCAAAAGCTCTCCCACATTGCTTATGCCCAATTCGCAAAAAAGGGCTTCGGTTTTTGCCCCGATACCCTTAAGCTCATTGATGCTGCTATTCTCATTTAGCATGTTATTCCGCGCTAACAATGTAATAGTATACTGGCTGGCCTCCGTTGAAGACCTCAATATCAAGATCTGGCCACATTCCGCGAAGCCCCTGCTGAAGCTTCATAGCGTCTGATTCCTTAATGCCGTTTCCATAATACAGCGTGATAAGCTCTACGGGGTTTTGGCTTGCCATGATGGAAACTGCTTCGACAACCGCTTTGTCAATGCTCTTTTCGGCTACCTTCATGTCTCCGTCAATCATAGCGATGATATCGCCCTTTTTGATCGACTTTTTGTTGAGCTTTGTGTCCCGCACAGCATATGTAATTTCAGCTGTTGCCACAGACTTAAGGGATCCCCTCATGCGATCCACATTGGAATCCTTGCCCTCATCGGGATTAAACTCCATTAGCGCTCTGATTGCCTGGGGTATCGAGCGTGACTCAACGACGCTTGCATCCTTTTCTGTCATAGCGGAAGCCTGGCTGGCTGCCATTATTATATTTTTGTTGTTAGGCAGCAATATATAGCTATCAGCGTCAACTGCATTAATTGCGCTGAGAAATTCCTCTGTTGACGGGTTCATAGACTGGCCGCCTTCAATTACATGGTTGACCCCAAGGTCCATTAGGATGTTTGAAAGGCCGCTGCCGCTTGAAACAGCAATCGTGTAGTATTCATAGCGCTGCATAGCGGGAACTCCCATCTGATAGCTGTTTGGGCTGGAAGGCGCATGCTGCTGCGTGAATAGATCCTTATGCTGCTCGCGCATATTGTCAATCTTTATCTGCGTCAGCTCCCCACAGCTGGAGGCTGTTTTCATCACTGTCCAAGGCTCATTTGTGTGGACATGGATCTTTATTATGGCTCCGTCCTGTATAACAAGCAATGAATCGCCAAGCTTTACGAACTGCTCTATCAGGAACTTGTCATGCTGCTGGCCATCCAGCGCTGTTACAAGGAATTCAGTGCAGTATGCATATTCTATTGCGCTTTGGATATTGGGAATTTGCTCAGTGGCAAAGGAAGCACTGGCTGTGCCGGCCTCGGCCAGCGAAACAGGGTTGCCCGCAATGGCTGCCAGCGCGCCTTCCAATATGAGTATCAGCCCGGCGCCGCCGGCATCAACAACGCCGGCTTCTTTGAGGACAGCAAGCTGCTCGGGAGTTTTGCTCAGAGCGATCCTGCCATGCTCTATGAGAGCCTCCAGCATGCTTTCGACGCTGCTGAATTCCTCTGATTGCGCTTTCTCAGCAATTTCCCGGGAAATAGTTAGAATAGTGCCCTCTGTTGGCTTGATTACCGCTTTGTATGCCATGCTTGAAGCGCTTGCTATAGCTTCAGCAAGGTTAGCGCAGTCAAGTTCCTGTATGCCGTTGCAGTGCTTTGAAAACCCCCTGAACAGCTGCGAGAGAATAACGCCTGAATTTCCCCTGGCGCCTATAAGCGCGCCATTGGAAGCTGCTGAAACAGCTTCGCTTATAGACATCCCTGACTGGGACTTGGCTTCTTTCACGGCATATTTAAGGGTTAGCGACATATTGGTTCCTGTATCGCCATCAGGCACAGGAAATACATTAAGGTCATTAACTGCCTGTTTGTTGTTGTCGAGGTTGGCATATGCGCTTTCTATGGCATCAACAAACAATTGCGCTGTGATTATACTTGGCATTCGTCGCTCCTATACTCTGACATACTGGACATGGACATTTACCCTTGCCACATCAACAGCTGTTTGCTTTTCAACTGAATATTTCACAACATCGATAAGGCTGTCAGCAACTGCCACAAGCCTCGTGCCAAATTCCATTATTACATATAAGTCTATTTCTATCCTGTTGCCGCTCAGGCTTTTGATCTTTACGCCCTTGCCAGGGTACCTGAAGCGCAGGGTAGAAAGGATTTCATCAAACAAGTTTTTGTATGTTAAGCCGATTACCCCAAAACATCCCATTGCTGCCACTGCCGCCGTCTGCTTAATAAAAGCGCTTGAAAATGTTGCTACGCTCTTAAGTTCACTGTTTTTATCGCTCAATTTTTTCTTCTCCCAATACTTATCTATTGATATTGTGCCCATTTGAGCATAAGACTTTCATTTTTGGGCATATTATGCTGAAAGAAATATGCACTAAGCAGCAAACTCCAATTTGTCTAAATATTATAGCATTAATGCCGCCGGCTACTTGAGGCATTGCCGGCTTTTTAGCCATGTTATGCTTTCAGCTGGCCGTGAAGGCTGGATGAGAGCGCCAAATATCTTTTTTGTTGCATGGATAGGCGCTTTGTGATAGAATTGTTTGCGTGACATATTTTGAGCGAAAGTGAGGGTTAATCAGCATGCCTTACCGATGCTATGTTTGCGATAAAAGGACAGTGGCTGGAAATAATATCAGCCATTCAAATATTCATACAAAAAGAGTCTTTAAGCCAAACTTAAGAAGAGTAAAGATTAATGAGAATGGCACTATAAAGACCGTAAAAGTCTGCGCCCATTGCTTAAGGGCTGGCAGAGTCACCAGGGCGTAAGAATAAAGTTTCCACATGGCTACTGAATGTGGATTTTTTATTGCTCAAAATTTCCCAAAAAAGCCGGATTTGGCCATGGCAACTACGCATACAATGAACAGCGCTGACAATGAAGTGAGCAGCACCCAATCTGGCAGAAGGTTCACAAAAAGTATCAGGCAGATAAGAAACAGCAGCATTTCCAGCAGTTTCCCATGTATATTCTTCATTGCTAACCCCATTTCCTATTGTGGCAAAGATTATTAAGCTATAAATTATATGCGCAATATAGGCTGTAATTGCATCCTTTGCAGCCATCAGGGCCCATGTATTGTCTTTAGCCAGGCTATAGGATAAACTTAAGCAATAAGTTTTGCCATTTTTGTGCCATTTAGGCATGTCTATGAATAAATAAAGGGCGACGAATACTATGCATAAAATTACCTATATCTTTGAAGGCCAGGATACCGGGCCTGTAGTTATTGAGGCAAATGACGACGAAAACCTTTTATCCATTGCGCGAAAAGCCAATGTAGCCATCGACGCGCCTTGCAGCGGCAACGGCTCATGCGGCAAGTGCAAGGTCAAAATTCTTTCCGGCAGCGCTACCGGGCTAAAGACGCGCCATATCGATGATGAGAGCTACGCTGAAGGCATGCGCCTGGCGTGCTCAAGCTACCCTGCAAGCGATATAACTGTGCTTGTCCCTGACATAGCAAGAGCATACAAGTCTCGCATGAAAATTGCGGATTTAAGCAGCAAAAGCGAAGTTGAGATTTTCAACAACACATGGAGGGAAGTGCTAAGCGCCGGCTTAAGCTTTGAAAATGGATACCGAATCGCTGAGCTAAGCCTTTCAGAGCCAACATTTGATGATACTATGCCTGACAACGAGCGCCTTATGCGAGCTGTAAATGCGCATTTTGGCACCTCACAGGCGATCATTTCATACCATACGCTAAAAAAGCTTCCTATTGCGCTTCGCTCTGATGGCTTTAGGGCCAAAGCAGTTGTTAAGCTTGAAAATGCTGTTGCGCATGTTCTTGACATCTTCCCTGCCTCGGAAAAAGTTAGGGCATACTGTGCCGTTATAGATATAGGCACAACTACAGTATCTGCAATAGTATCAAACGTTATGACCGGCAGAATATACGCCAAAGCCTCTTCAGGCAATGGCCAGATACGCTATGGCGCCGATGTAATAAACCGCATAATCGAGTCTTCAAAAGCCGGCGGGCAAAAGCGCCTTATGGATGCTGTTATTGAAGAGACTATCAATCCGCTGCTTGTTTCTATGTGCCAGTCTGCAGGCATAAGCGCTGAGAGCATTTATGAGATTGACATAGCCGGCAACACTACAATGCAGCACCTGTTTACCGGAGTGTATGCCGACTATTTAAGGCAAGAGCCATTTGTAACCGCTTTTTTCAAAGATGCAAACATAAAGGCGGGCGATCTGGGCCTGTATGCAAATGCTGCTGCCGAAGTGCTTCTTGCACCGAATGTAGGCAGCTATGTTGGCGGAGACATAACTGCCGGAACGCTTGCAAGCATGATTTGGGATAAAGAAGAATTCTCTTTGTTCCTCGACCTGGGCACTAACGGGGAGCTCGTGTTTGGCAACCGTGATTTCCTGCTAACATGCGCATGCTCTGCAGGGCCGGCATTTGAAGGCGGGGAAATCTCCTGCGGCATGAGGGCAACAGACGGGGCTATTGAGAAGGTCGCCATACCCGATCCGAATGGAGCGCCTGAGCTGAGCGTTATTGGAGGAGGCAAGCCTGTTGGCATTTGCGGCTCCGGCATTATCGACCTTATTGCTGAAATGTTCAGGCGCAATATAATGAGCCCCAAAGGCAGGCTTCATGACGGGCATAGCCGGGTTGAGCGCGACAGCTACGGGATAGGCAGGTATATACTCGCTTCAAGCAGCGAATCAGCAGAAGGAAAAGAAATTTCGATAAACGAAGTTGACATTGACAATTTCATCAGGGCAAAAGGCGCTATATTTTCCGCTATACGGGTTATGCTTAATTCTGTTGACATGGACATGTCTTATGTAAGCAATGTTTACGTTGCCGGAGGAATAGGCTCCGGCATAAATATGAGAAATGCAATAAGGATTGGGCTGTTTCCTGATATCGATTTAGCCAATTACCACTATATAGGCAACTCCAGCCTGTCAGGCACTTACTGCATGGCGCATTCGAATGAATCAAGAGATAAAATATTCGACATAGCCGAGAACATGACCTATATCGAGCTGTCAAATATTTCAAGCTATATGCAGGAATTTGTTGCGGCATGCTTTTTACCGCATACCGATGAGTCATTGTTCCCAAGCGTTTTCGGCTAAAGCGCTGGCGCTTCTAAGATTGCGCGCCGGCAATACAGCTGGGCCATTTCGCCCCGGCTGTATTGCCGGCGTTTTTTTATTCAATTTCATCTGCTAAAAAGCCTGGCTGCAGCTCCCATGTGCATCAGACAAACTATTGCAAAAGGCTGTTTTGCGATACAGTGAGCCCTGAGAAGGGCTATTAACGGCCAATATAAAACAAAGCTTGAAGCTTGTGGCGGATTTGTGTATTGTAAATAGGCAAGAACTAAAAGTTGGAGGTGATGCCTAAATGGAACCCACTGATTTAGAGCTATGGGAAAAAACAGCCGAATTTCACGGCCATATATGCCCCGGGCTGTCTATTGGCTACAAAGCAGCCTTATATGCAAAAGAGCTGCTTGATCTAAGCTTTCAGGACAGCAATGTAGCTGTATGCATTTCTGAAACTGACAAATGCCCGATTGACGCTATTAAGGCTGCATTCGGCTGCAATGAGGAAAAAAACAGCCTCTTCGTCAATTTGACTGGCGACATGGCGTTTTCATTGCTAAACAGGGCAACCGGCAAAAGCGTTCGCCTTGTCTATAAAGGGCTCAATGCAGAAGGGCTTGATCGAAACGAAATGCAAAAGGCCATAATAAACGCTTCGCATTACGAGCTTTTCGCTGTTGAAGCCGTGCCTGAAAGCTATAGTTTTAGCTAGCATTTAAGGCCTTTTGCCTCAACTTGCTTTGTGGCCCATGAGGGATGATCAGGCTTGGCGAAATTTTTTTAAAGCCCGTTTGGCCTGCTTGCCACGCAAGCTTTAGTGGAAATTGCCAAAATGCTATTCATGCAATATAATGGCAACTCTTGTTGCTTTGCGCCCAATGCATGCTATAATGAATAGCTGGGCAGTGCAGCAGACACTTTCTTCGCTTAGATTGCGCCTGGCAACAGGCCCAAAAGGCCTGCTTGGCAGCGTAAAGTTCGCTCAGTTCGCTGGGCATTTTAGTGTTTGCGATTTTTCTCCCAGAACAGCAATGGTAATATTTCTGTGTGGCAGTGCAGATAGCGGCTACTTCATTGGCTGAATATTTACATACCAGGTTCGAATCCTGCTGCCGCTATTCGATGATTCTTCGCATGGAAATGGCTTTATATCTGCCTTTATTGCCTGTTGCACAAACAGGCAGATATTTTTCATCTTGTATCAAACTTGGAGACTGGATTTGCACTGCTATTCGCCTGCTGACAAATTGCTTGTTGGCAGCTTATTGATCATTGGCAGACAAAAAATAGGGAAGTGAAATTATGGCAAGATTCAACAAGCCAAAAGCATCTATCATAGGCACAAACGAAGAAGGCCATGCAGCCTACTTAATGGAAGGCAAAGAGCGCCTGCTCACTCAGGTGCTGACAACTTTCTTCAATGAGCCGAAATTTTACTCTGACAACAGCAGCGATATAGTAAAGGGCGCAGCTGAGCTGGCAAAGGATGATCCTCAATTCATTGCCAAGCTTGCTTTATACGCAAGGCGCGAGTTTAACATGCGCTCTGTTTCGCATGCCCTGACAGCAGTGCTGGCTAGCGAGCCTGCCGGAAAGCCTTACATAAGAGGCATGTTTCCTGCCATAACGCCTCGTGCAGACGATCCTGCTGAAATCCTGGCTGCGTACATTACAATGTTTGGCAAGCCTATTCCAAATGCGCTGAAAAAGGGCATAAGCGATTCGATAAAATCATTTGATGAATATGAGCTGGCTAAGTACAAGGGTGAGCAAAACGCTTTAAAGCTTAGGGATGTGCTGAGGCTGTGCCATCCAAAGCCTGAAACTGATGAACAGTCAGATCTGTTTAGCCGCGTGCTGAGCGGCGATCTCAAAACGCCTTATACATGGGAAACAGAGCTTTCATCAAAAGGCAGCACCAAGGAAGTTTGGGAGGGCCTTATTGCATCAGGCAAGCTTGGATATATGGCCATGCTCAGAAACCTCAGAAACATAATCAATGCCAAACCTTTAAATATCGGCATTGTATATGATCATATAAGCGATGAGGGCCGGGTGCTCAACTCTAAACAGCTGCCTTTCCGGTTTTTGTCGGCATACAAGGAGCTTGAGCAGCTTCCTGCAGCGACATCAAAGGCATTTAATGCCCTTGAAACAGCTATCAACATCTCTGTTTCAAATATCCCTGCTGTTAAGGGCATGAGCGTAATCGCAGTGGATGTATCGGGATCAATGACTGCGCCAATCAGCCGCAGAAGCAAAATTACATGCGCTGAGATTGGTTTGGTTTTAGGCGTTGCGCTGTCAAAAGTATGCGAGGAAAGCATATTTTTGACATTTGACACTGGCCTGTATCCCCAGGCAATTGCTTCAAAAGGCGGGATTTTGGCTCAAGCCAGGGCAATACCTGTCAATGGAGGCGGGACAGCTATGGAGCTGCCTTTCCAATACCTTATTGACAATAAAATCCCTGCAGATCGCATTATAGTGATCTCAGACAACCAGATTAATAGCCAATGGAGCAATCCTGTCCAAAGCCTTGCTGACATGTACAGAAAAGAAATGCTCCAGCCTCAAGCGTGGGTGCATGCGATCGATCTGCAAGGCTATGGCACTCAGCAGTTTCACGGCAAATATACCAACATCATAAGCGGCTGGTCTGAAAAAGCCCTAAGCTTCATAAGCATGGCTGAAAGCGGCATTGGAAGCCTGGTGCAGGCCATAGAAAGCTACAGCGCGCACTAGATTTGTTGCTGCCGGCAGCTTGCAGTTTTGGGCATTCAGCCGCAAAGGCAATAAGCCGCTTTCATATAAAATACACAGGCGCCGTGCGAAAGGGGAAAACCGCTGTGAAAAAAACATTGCTAGCTATCGCTTTATTCGTGGTATTGGCAATTCCAATACCAATATCTGTAGCATCATGGATTGGCACTGTCATGCAGATGGCTTCACTTGGCAAGGCAGAGCTCAACAACGCCAAAGATTGGATGCTGCTGGTTGCATCGCTGGCTACCATGCTGCTTGCAGGCACATATGCTATTACATACGTTTATTCCCTGGCAAAAACGATTAAGAGCAAAGAAATAGCCTTTGCGAGTTTTTTGCCTGTATGGCATGCTGCCTTAACATATGTTTTCTTCTTGATATGGGGCTGGCTTGAAAAGCGCTAAAATTGAAAAGAGCGCAATTACAGCCCGAAAATTAAACTCTTATATTAGCCGTTATTATACCGCTGCATGCGGCATAATAACGGCATTTGTCTGTATATATAAAACTTGCACGGGTTAAGCTACTCGACTTTTGGAATTCCGGCAAACCCTATTTCCAAATCCTCATCTGTAGGGATATAGTCATTTAGGGTCCCGTCAGCGTACTGCATGTAGGCGCCAAGATCGAAGTTGCCTGTGCCTGTGAGCCCGAACACTATTGTTTTGCTTTCACCGGACTCTTTGCACGCTAAAGCTTCGTCAATAGCCACTCGAATGGCATGCGAAGATTCAGGGGCGGGCAATATCCCCTCTACCCTGGCAAAAAGTGTGGCAGCATCAAATACGCTTAGCTGGGGTACAGCCCTTGCTTCGTCTATATAGCCATCATAGTACAGCTGCGAGAGTATCGGGCTCATGCCATGGTAGCGAAGGCCTCCCGCGTGGTTGGGCGCAGGTATAAATGAAGCGCCTAAGGTGTACATCTTGGCTAGAGGCGTTACCATTCCTGTATCGCAGAAATCGTATGCAAACTTGCCTCGCGTCATAGACGGGCATGAAGCCGGCTCAACTGCTATAAAATACGGAGACTTCTTTCCTGCAAGCCTGTCAGCCATATAAGGCGCCATTAGGCCGCCGAAGTTTGAGCCCCCTCCGGCGCATCCGATCAGCACGTCAGGGTACACATCATAGCGATCAAGCGCAGCCTTTGTTTCAAGGCCGATAATTGACTGGTGTATAAGAACCTGGTTGAGAACACTGCCGAGAACATATCTGTAGCCTTCAGTGCTGACAGCAACTTCAACAGCTTCACTGATTGCGCATCCAAGGCTTCCACCTGTGCCCGGGTTCTCTTCAAGAATCTTTCGGCCGATATTCGTAGTATTTGAAGGGGATGGAGTGACTGTTGCTCCATATGTTTCCATAATTGCTTTTCTGTACGGCTTCTGTTCAGAGGATATTTTAACCATAAAAACTTTGCAGTCAAGCTCGAAAAACCCGCAGGCAATAGCAAGGGCAGTGCCCCATTGGCCTGCTCCGGTTTCAGTTGTCACGCCCTTCAGCCCCTGCTTTTTGGCATAATATGCTTGGGCAATGGCTGAATTTAGCTTATGGCTTCCTGATGTGTTTCCGCCTTCATACTTATAGTAAATTTTTGCTGGAGTGCCGAGCTCCTTTTCAAGCGCATATGCCCTCATTACAGGGGATGGCCTATACATCTTATAAAGCTCGCGAACCTCGTCCGGAATTTCAATAAAGCGATCTGTGTCATTTAATTCCTGCGCTGCAAGCTCACTGCAAAACACAGGGCTTAAGTCCTCAGCGCTCATGGGCTCAAGGGTGCCCGGATTAAGGATGGGCCTATGGGCGGTTTTCATGTCAGCGCGAATGTTGTACCACGCCTTCGGGATCTCCTCCTCAGAAAGATAGGTCTTGTATGGGATTTGACTGTTTGCCATTTTTAGTATTCCTTTCTTTGAGGATCAGGGGATATTTTATATACAAAAAGCCCCTGCCTCTGCTTTTTATTGCAGGGACAGGAGCATAATCTCCTGCGGTGCCACCCGGCTTGGCGCATTTAGCGCCCTCTCAATGCGTACTATCATACGCTGGCGTTTGCTAACAGAGCGCCGCCTCTGTCTTCCCTACTGTGCATAGTGCTTTTCAGGTTGCCCTCACGGACCCATTCACGTTGCCACTCGCACTGCATTTTCACCCTCTGCAGCTCTCTATAGCGACATAAGCAGCGTTACTCACTTCCGATCAGCGGTTTTTCTTATAATATGACTGAATTTTGGTTTTGTCAAGATATTTTTAGCTCATGCAAATGCAGACTTTCCGTATTGGCTAATATTTCAAACGCTTTTGCCTAGATTTTCATGTCTATAACATTTACTTCTGAAATAACTGCATGGCCGAAGTTTACGCTGGCGCCTTCCTTATTTATAACATTTTGGTTTTCAACATAAGTATTGGCAACTAACTCGCCAACTGCGCCTCTTGATCTCGCCTCAATAATTGCGGCTTCTTCAGCTTCTGCTTTTGCCAGCTCAATTGCTTCATCGAGCTTTTTGAATTGGCGGCTGCCTTTCGGAGTATGCACGATGTAGTACGGCCCAATTGTGAGTGACATGATATGCGATATCTCAATGCGCTGTACAACATTTATGCTTGCTTTCAGCGCTCCAAGGGCATTTGCTACTTCGGCGTGCTCAGGCAGTATGCAAGGGGCATCCAGTGCTTTGGCTACTGCCGGAAGGAATATATGGGTTGGGGCGCCAATGCCAATGAGAGCGGCTTTTGTTGTAAATGTATGCTTAAATATAGAGCCTTGCTCAGAATCGCGAGTCGCCCATGCCTCCTTAATAAGGAAATCTGTCTGTGCGTCAACCCCTTCTTTGAAAGCTTTCGGATACTGCCTGGCAAGCATGACGCGCACTAAATTTTCATACATGCGGCCTTGAACGAGGTCATAAACGCTGTCAGCAAGCTCTGCAATCTCTTCGTCAGTAGCTACATCATGGGTCCTTTTAAGGCTGTATAGGATATAGCGGGCAGCAATCTCTGAAGCCTCTGTGTCGAACTCCACATAATCGCCTTTAAGATGCATAAAGTCTGTTGGAGTCAAACCGCACCGCATTACAATGCCTTCTTCCTCCAAACGCTCGCTGCTGAAGCTGTAGAGGTCTATTCCGGCTTCGTCTTTTAAGTTCTCAAGAATGCAGGGGCCTTTGCGCAGGCGCTCAAGGAGGGCAAGCTCATCATCATTATAGCTCTTTTGCTCAGCCGGCTCGCGGACCAAGTATAGGAACTCATGGAGCGGGAACTTGTTGACATGCTTTGTTTTAAGAAGGTTTCTGAGCATGTCCTTGATTTCTGGCCAGCGTGTTGCTGCAACGCATATAGGTGTAGAACGCCGGTCAAACAGGCGCATGCGGCCTTCTACCAGTCTGACAGTGCTGTCTCCGCCAAGCGCAAACGGTGAAACCAAAACACCCTTTACAGCTGTTCTCCACCCGGCTAGAAGGATTCCCTCTTCAACCATGACTGGTTTTCCCTTATGGACAACTGATATGTCAGTTGTTGTTCCGCCCATGTCAATTATGACGAAGTCCTGGTCTTCGCAGAAAGCCTTTCCGGCAAGCGCGCTTGCAGCCGGGCCTGACAATATAGTCTCAACAGGCCGTGACATAGATAAATCTGATGACATCATGCTTCCGTCGCTTCGAACTACCATCACCGGAGCTGTGCATTCGCGCTGTTCAAAGTCTGCAATGGCGGTTTCAACGAATTCCTGGATTATCGGGAACATTCTGGCATTGAGCAGGGCAGTGGCGCTGCGGGTAAGCACGTTAACGTCGCTTATAAACTCGCTTGCGCTAACGCATGGAAGCTTGAAGTATTCGTCTGCAAGCTCTTTTAAGCGCTTTTCGCTTGGCGCGCCATTGTTCATAGAATAAAGCTCAGCAGTAGAGAGCGCATCTGCGTCTTGAAGCCATGAGCCATGCTTTTCAAGAATGGCCTCCCAATCAAGCTCTACATCTTCAAGCCCTTCAGCTCTTGCAGGCTTGTCGATTGTAAGAACGCTGTCTCTTTTTATCCCATATCTAGCCTCGGCATCGAACCGTATTATTATCTCGTCTGTTAGGCCGAAAATCACCAGCTTCGCCCTTCCGCCTTTGCCTTCAAGGCAGGCGTTGGTTGCCAAAGTTGTCGATAAAGAAACAACCTGCGCATCGCGGATAAGCTCCGGAGGGAGCTGGTCAAGAGCGTTTCCGATCCCTATAGAAAGGTTCTCTCTGGTTGTCAGTGCTTTTCCCTTAGCAATTAAGGTAGATGTATCAAAATCATACGCGACAGCATCTGTGCATGTGCCGCCTGTGTCGATGCCGATACCAATTTTCATGAAAGTAGTCTCCTTTAATGTTGATATGCCTGGTTTTTCATTTTTTGCCGGGCATGAGCCAATTCCTATCTTTGCTATTTAAGCTGCTCAGCATTGCTTGTCGATATAAGACAATTTGGTTATAGCTTCAATTATTCAATATGAGGGCATAATAGTGCATTAAATTCATGCAATTTAGCTGAGCCTTTCGCTGGAATCCTCCGAAATGCCAGCGAGCATAGCGCCTTAAAACAATATGCCTTGACCTTTGGCGAAACCCAAAAATCAAGGCACAAAGGATTTTACAATGATTTTTACAGATCTAGGAACGAATCGGCATATAGGACTTCGTTGTTGATAATGTCGCAGCACTTAATTGTTTGCATCATCTGCTCGTCATTGGGGTTGAGAATAGCTGATGTGAAGCCAGCCTGAATAGCTCTGGCAATAAATACTGCATCAATTATCGGCCTAATATTCTTGGGCATGCCATTTGAGACATTTGACAGCCCGCCAGTTGTCATAAGGCCCATGTCTGTGACCATCTTGATGGCTTCCAGCACCTCAAGCTGTTTCTCCTGCATCCCTTTAATAACGAGGAACAGAGGGTCAAACCACATATCGTCAGGCTCCATGCCTAAGCCCATTCCGCGCTCCAGCATTTCCTGCAAGTATTCCATTCTCTCATCATTGTCTGATGGTATGCCGTCTTTTGACAAAAGGGCAATAATGATTGCATCATTGGCAGCCGCCAAGTCAATGTACTCGACTCTGTCGCCAGCATCTGCGCTATTGACTATCGGCTTGCCTTTTGAGCGGTTGTAAACAGATATTCCTGCTTCAATAGCAGCTTTATTCGCTGTATCAAGTGCCAGCGGTATATTATCGCAAGCTTCTTGAATTGTTGTTACTGCCCATTTCATAATATCAACGCCTTGCGATTCAGCAGGGCCTATGTTGACATCGATATAGGTAGCTCCGGCAGCTATCTGATCTTTGGCTCTTTGTAAAATAGGCTCAGGATCCCTTTTGTCCAGCGCCTCGCGGATCACGGGCGAAATAACGTGGATGCGCTCGCCAATGACGATAAATTTGCTCATGAAAGATTGTGCTCCTTAGGTTATTCTTATAGCTCTTTAAAGAACTTAACAGCCTGCATAGCTTCGTTGGGCCCTACTATTATCTCCCAGTCAGGAAGCTTGTCTTCGAGCTCTCCCTTAAGGACAGCAACTTTGCCTGGAAGCACCAGCCTGCGGGACTTAATTTTGTCTGCTATGCCAAACTCCTCAAAGAAACTTGCTATGCTGCCTGCACTGAATTTTCCGGCTGCCCAGGATGTCAGGACTGAATACCCTCCGGCATCTGGAATTACAAGGTTGACAGGCACGCCTGATCTCTCAAGCTCGCCGCTGATGACAAAGTATGAAAGGGCAAAGTCAACTGTAATTGCGACTACTGCATTTTCATCTGCGCCATTAAGCGGATAGATGCCAGGCTCGACTCTCATTGGTTTCTGAGGGTCTGTGTAGATGTTCTGGCGAAGTGCGAACAAAGGCAGCGCTTGGGCATAGCTCATGCTCTCCATTACCAGGATTGAGCCATACTTTAAAATAAACAGGGAAGCGAATGCTGTCTGCAGGTACTCGTCTCCGGGAGCTAAGCGCTCGATATTTACAAGCGACGGATACCCAAATGGCCTGTCTTCCCCTTTTATTGCTGCGCGGCGGATTTCGACTGAATTGCGGAAAGCCTGTGCAGCTGAGGCAAACCCTACATCAAGGATTAGGTTCTTGTTGCCAAGCTTTTCTAGCTTTTCTACTGTGTCGTGCAATTCATTAAGGTCTGCTCCGCCAACACCAAGAACAATGCCGTTTGCGCTGGCAAGCGCATTCATTGCTTCATAGTTGGAAGCATTTGCGCCAACGAGCATTGGCTTTTTGGCTTTTGCAATCTCAAGCGCTTTTTCAGCAACAGCAGCATCGCGAACGCTTAAGATTATGTCTTTTCCTGTGCCAACAGCTTTTGTGACTAAATCGAGGTAGCGATCTTCGCCTTTGCCGTCAACATAGTTTACATATATGAATTCAACAAACATGCGCTCGCCAATGCGCAAATAGTCTACTTCATTTGCTGTTTCAAATACAGAATTGTTGTGCTCATCGCTGGCTGCATTGCATACAGAAAGAGCAAACAGGGGTTTTGAGACAAATGTTTTCTCATGCCTTTCAAGGACTGTCTCCCCGCCAAGGCTATACTGATCAGACTCTCCGGCTTTAATTGTTTTCATCGGAGGGGCTGTTGCATCAGACAGCTCTGCAATGACATCAGGGGAAAGGTGCGGGCATTTTTCCAACTCAACAGCGCCTTGGGCAACTTTCATAGCAAATGCCATGCATGTTGGGCTTCCGCAGTCTTTGCAGTTGGTTTTTGGTGTTACTTTAAAAATCTGAATGCCTGTTAGTGCCATATTATATCCTCCGATTTAAGCAAGTGCTTGTATTAAGTTTGAAACTGCCTTTACAGAAGTTGGGTGCCTTAAGATAACGGCATGTGACCCGGCTGCGAGGCATGCGGCGGCTGTAGCGATCTCGTTCATAATTCCGCGCTCGTTGGCGCTTCCCCATTCGGGAACATCCGCTTCAGCGGCAACAGACTCTTTTACATACCATGTTTCACTTGAAACTGGAGTAATTATTGGCATTTGAATCATTACATCATTTTGCTGCAATGCTGCCATAATTGTGCGCTGCATTGTTGAAGCAACATATTCAAAGCCGTAGCCGGCGGTTGCCGCGCCTACGTTCATGACTATAGATTCTGGCGCAACGCCTACTTGGCCAATCAGAACGTTTAGCTGTTTGGCAAGGTTTATGTCGACTGCCGACTCAGCTGAGAGCTTTTGGCCATAAGCCAGACCAACAGATGCAGCCAATGTTTTGTAATTTTCTTCGTTGGCTGACATAAACAGAGCATTCTTGCCTTGCAATGCTTCAGCTATAGCGCCAAATAGTGCTATGTCCTTTTCGCCGTTTTTCGAGCCATAGATTACTAACGGAATATCGATGGCATCGCATACAGCGCTTGCTATTGCTACACATTCTTCGACAGGCCTGTCTAGGCCGTTTGGATCAGCCCCCTCGAAACGAAGGCATAAAAAATCCGCGCCTTCGGCTTGCGCTGCCTTCTTGGCAATCGCTGCTATCTCAGTTTCATTGCCGTAGAATTCAGCAAGCTCAGGCGAGAAAGTTTCAAGTCCTGTGTCGAGGATCTCGATGCCCACCTTTTTTAAATTTTCCGCTGAGCCATCAAAAGAATAGAATGGCAAGACATTTTCGCCTCCAAGGGCAATTTTTTTGTCGCCTGTGCCAATTTCTACAGTTTTTATGGATGCGTTAAATTTCTGTGGCGAACTTTTGAATGGCATACCTTTGTTTTTTTCCTCCTAGAATTTTGCTCAGAAGCGCTCAGGCGCCAAGTTTTGCCATGATTTCATGTATGGCTTTTTTTGACACAGAGCCCTCCGGCAGCTGGGATGTTGGCATTCCCTGCGAGTCATATTCATATACAAGCTCGTCGTGGGGAACAACGCCAAGAAGCGATAAACCCTGCTTTTCAATCTCATCGCCAAGCCCCTGCGGCACAAAGCCGTTGGGCGCGCGGTTGATTATTAAGCCCATAACGGTTGGGTTCAGGCCCATCTCCCTAACAATCTCAGCTATTCTTCCAGCCGCTTGCACCCCTCTGCGAGAGGCATCAGAGACTAAAAGAAGAACATCGATTTTTTTAACTATTCCGCGTGAAATGTGCTCCATTCCCGCTTCATTGTCAACAACGATATATTTATAATTTTGGGCTAGCTTGGTTATTTGGGTTTTTAAAATCCCGTTTACATAACAATAGCAGCCTTCGCCCTGGCTTCTACCCATAACAAGCATGTCAAAGTCTTTCTCTTCAATTAATGCATTGGCAAACTTTGTCTCCATATAGTCCATTTTGGAAATGCCTGCTGGGATTGGGCTAACAGCTGCTAGCTCGGCTCTGGCTACTTCTTCGCGTATTTCGCCGAGTGTAGTCTCTATATCTACGCCTAAAACTTCATTTAGGTTTGAATTGGCATCAGCGTCTACTGCGAGGATTGGCGTTTTGCTATTAGAGCATAGATAGTCTATTATCATGCCGCAAATAGTTGTTTTTCCTGTACCGCCTTTGCCAGCGACAGCTATTGTGTAGGCCATGCTTACCTCCTCGTATTGTCTTTACGCACAAATATACGGCAAATATCCTGCCGACCGATCACAATTATATGTTTTTTTGTGCTTTTTAGCAAGCTTAGATTAGGCCGGCAGCAAAAAAAAGTGATAATCACGCCTTTATAACTATATATTTCTTGCAATTTTCAAAATTATGCTTATTTTATGCTGCAATAGAATAAAGCCTGCATAAGCAGGCTTTGCACTTAATTCCTAGGTGAATGTTTTAGATATTTTGTCGGCTACATTGTGAAGTGTTTCTGAGGTTCCTTTGGCTGTTTTTTCGACTCCGTTTGACATTGCCCTTGATATTGCCCTCTTGCTCTTATTAACATATCTTTCGCCTTTTGCGCTAGTGAGAAAGCCAACTCCTGCTGCAACAGCGCCGGCGGCAGCTGCTGATGCGGCAATAGCGCTAATTACGGTTCTTTCACGCCTATCCATATATCCTCCAATGTGCTATGGTTTTTCTGTATTATCTTTAGCCCGAATTGCTAAACTATACAATCAATTGAGCTTTTGCTACAATTGCAGTATGGACAAAAAGAGTGCGGTTTTGGCAATTGGCATCTTAGGCGATCTGTACCCTGACGCGAAGTGCGGCCTTGACTTTGGATCTGTGTATGAGCTAGCTGTTGCAACTATGCTCTCAGCCCAATGCACAGACAAAAGAGTAAATATAACAACCAAGGAGCTATTTTCCCAGGCAAAAACGCCCGGTGAAATGCTTAGGCTTGGCGAAAGCCGGCTAAAAGAAATAATCAGGCCATGCGGGCTGTCTAACAGCAAAGCAAAGAATATTATTGCGATGAGCTCTCTGGTGCTTCAAAGGCATGAAGGAAAGGTACCTGATACATTCAGCGAGCTTACTGCATTGCCGGGAATCGGCCCAAAGACAGCCAATGTTATACTCTCAAATGCATTCGGCCAGGATGCCATTGCAGTTGACACGCATGTGCAGCGGGTGTCAAACCGGCTTGGGCTTTCAAACAGCCCAACGCCAGAAGGAACTGAAAAGCGCCTGAATGAAATCATTCCCAAAAGCAAGTGGAGCATTTCGCACCATCTGCTAATTGCTCATGGGCGCAATGTCTGTACTGCAAGAAACCCGAAATGCGGCGAATGCGGCTTAAACAGCATATGCGAGGCTGCAGATTAGCAGTCTTGAAGAGTGAATTTTTTTCGCAGCGTGGCTGCGGTGGGCGCCATTCTTGGCGCCCAATTAAGCAGGCACATTCCGCACCCTTTTAAATGCCCCAAAATGCGATCTGCCAGCAAGTAGGATGTTCGTTGCTTCCCTTATCGCTTCAAAGTTGCTTAGTATATCTTGGCCAATATGATATTTGCACTCATATGCGCGTGCGCGCTTGTAGCCACCCCCATTACTGTTAGTGCCCCAATGCGCGGTAAAGTAGTTTGCTGCACGCCAAGTTATTGCTCAATCTTCAGGCTTATTAACGCTAGTGGTGTTGCAAAACCATGATCCCTGAGCCTCCCAATCGCTTCCTATTTCCTGAAGCCCGCCTGCTTTTAAGCATTGCGAAACGAAGTTAGTGCAGTCTGAGCTTGTAGAGCCAAAATTTGGGTAGTCTGGGTTTCTACTATCCCACCATTTGGCTGCATAAGCTTTTGCTGCGTCTCTATTATAAGAAGAATTAGCGTTTCCTGTTATGCCACATGTTTTTATACATTTGAAGTAGCATATATCGGACTTAGTTAAACCTGCACTTGCATAAACCCGTATTTCAACGTAGTAAGTGCCAGTTTAGCCGCTTGGGCAGCAGCTGGCTGTTTCGTTTCGGCATTATTTATGCTACTATTCATAATAGAAAGCCTCTTTTTTGTATTTATAGACACTGGCATTGTTGCTTGTTAAATAATTCCCTAAACAGAAGCTACTGCAAGGGGAAGTTCGAACGAGGTGCAGTAAGGCCAGTTTTCATTAATCGATGATGCGCTTAACTCATCACAGCTGCCTCCTGGAGAATTGAATAATAGTATATATATTTGGTCATATAAGGAAAGCTTTTTCTATTGCGAGGGGAGGCTTATCAATGAATAGGCTTTGCGATATAATGGCATATAAAAAACAACTGGCAATGAGGTGAAAATGCATAAAGTAAATCTTGGCAAAACAGGCATAACCGTGCCGAAAAATGGCTTCGGCGCGCTTCCAATACAGAGGGTTGGCATGGATGGCGCGCTGGCTTTGCTGCTTCGCGCATATGATGGCGGCTTCAGGTATTTTGACACTGCACGGGCATACTCTGACAGCGAAGAAAAACTTGGCAATGCTTTCGAAGGCAAGCGCGATCAAGTCGTAATAGCCACCAAAACACAGGCAGAAAGCAAAGACAGGTTCTGGCGCGATATTGAAACAAGCCTTTCTTATTTGAAGAGCAGCTACGTAGACATATACCAGTTCCACAATATTTCATTTATGCCAAAGCCTGAAGATGGCTCAGGCCTTTATGAAGCCATGCTCGATGCAAAAGCGCAGGGCATGATTAAGCACATTGGCATAACAAGCCACAGCATTGATATGGGCATGCAAATAGCTGAGAGCGGGCTGTATGAAAGCCTTCAGTTCCCATTTTCATACTTGAGCGGCGATCGCGAAATAGAGCTTGTGAATAAATGCAAGGAAAACGGCGTGGCATTTATCGCCATGAAATCCCTGAGCGGAGGCCTTATCACTAACGCTGCAGCTGCATACGCCTGGGCTTCGCGCTTTGAGAATGTGCTGCCCATATGGGGAGTGCAAAGGGAAAGCGAGCTTGATGAATTTTTGTCATTTATGGACGCGCCGCCCGAATATAATGAGGAGAGCCAGGCGCTTATAGATAAAGACAGGGCAGAGCTCAGCGGCAACTTCTGCAGAGCGTGCGGGTATTGCATGCCATGCCCTCAAGGCATAATCATAAATGAATGCGCCAGGTATTCCCAGATGGTCAGAAGGATGCCTCCGGCCAGGTTCTTTGAAGAAGAGTTTGCACAGATGATGAAGGATGTAGAAAGCTGCGCTGAGTGCGGCCAGTGCATAGAGGCTTGCCCGTATGGCATCAACACGCCTGAACTGCTTAAGCTCAACCTCAAGGACTACAAGGAAATAATGGCTGGCAAGCCGATATAGCATAGCAACTGCAGCATGCGCTGCATTCATTGCCACACAACTACATGGCAAAATCTGGGCGTGTGAATAGTATAATTATAGCAAGCAGATATTTTGGTGCGATGAATGAAAGGAAGGGGTGATCTACATGGCAGAAAATTCAAGATTTCGAAAAACAGCACTATCAATGAGAAAATACATAACTGTAATTATTTTTGCAGCGCTGGCTATCACTCTGGCGTTGGCAACTTTTAAACAGGTGCCATCAGGCCATACAGGCGTTATCGCAGTATTTGGCGCTGTCAGCGAAAGAACGCTAAAGCCTGGCATGTCGGTTGTCACTCCATTTATAACCAGAGTTATTGAGATGGACAACCGGCTTAAGTCTGTAGAAGCCAAAGCAGACTCTGTCTCAAAAGACTTGCAGACAATCGAGTCCAGCGTATCGATTAATTACCGGCTTGTGCCGGAGCAATCAGCGCTTATGTACACAAGCGTCGGCCAGGAATATGAAAACATCTTAATAACCCCTGCTATCCAGGAATGCGTGAAAGCGGTAACCTCAAAGTACACTGCTGAGGAGCTTGTCACAAAACGCCAGCTTGTTGGCGATGAGATGAGCAGCCTGATGCAGGAGAAGATTCGTCCGTATGGCCTTAGAGTGGAAATTTTTAATGTCGTAAACTTTTCTTTTGGCGACGAATTCAACAAATCAGTGGAAGCCAAGCTTATCGCACAGCAAAGCGCGCTGAAAGCAGAGCAGGATTTGGCTAGAATCCGCATAGAAGCAGAGCAAAAGATGGTCGAAGCTGAAGCAGAGGCTGAAGCCTACAGGCTGAAAAGCCAGCAAGTTACAGAAAACATGGTAATGCTCGAAGCAATAAAAAAATGGAACGGCCAGCTTCCAGAGTATTGGGCAGGAGAGGGAATGGTCTTTGGATTGCCGCTCAGGTAGCCTGGCGCTGGCTGGCAGCCATATATAAAACAAACCCAGATGCGGAAGCTGATTGCGATGCGGCGGGTTTTGGCCTTTGTCAGCAAGCTTTTAGCTGTAGCCGCAGCTAAAAGCTTTTTTGTTTGAAGCAATTTATGTCAAAAAAACAGTTATGCCCTGGTTCATAGAAATAATTTTCTTTTTTATGCGGTGGTGGTGAAAGCTGGAACGAACCATGTCCCTGAGCACTGTGCCGCTTTTGTAGCCATGAATCACCTCTACTTCCTGAATATCATCATCTAAAAGATCCAAAAAGTCTTCCAGCGCAATCTCTGCTTCATAAGCATTCATGCCGTGTATGTCAATTGAAGTTCGATAGGCCATGCCAAGAGCACCAAACAGCAAGGTTTGTAGCCAGCGCCCTGCTTTCCTTTGCTAAGAGTCTTATTGTAAAAGCATGCTTGCACCACGCTGCTTTGCTGCTTCAAACAATATTATACCGGCAGCAACTGAACAGTTAAGGGAATCTATGCTTCCTTTCATTGGTATTGTTGCTATAAAGTCGCACTTTGATTTTAAAAGCTTGCTGATTCCGGAGCCCTCTGAGCCAATTACTACTGCAAGCGGCATATCATAGTCTATCTCGGCATAATGGCTGCCGCCCTTGTCTGCTGCCACAACGAAAACGCCTCTCTTCTTGAGCTCCTCAACGGCCTGGTTAAGGTTCGGCGCCTGCGCTATTGCAAGCAATTGGGCTGTTCCCGCTGAAGCTTTTTCAACTATTTCCGTTATGGCTGATGATCGCCTTTTGGGTATTATGACCCCATGGCAGCCGGCACAGTATGCTGATCGAATTATCGCGCCTGTATTGTATGGATCAGTAATAGAGTCTAAGATTGCGATGAATGGCTTCTCGCCCCTCTCTTTTGCTATTTCAAGCAGCTCCAGCGGCTCGATAAAAGCTACTGGCGAAACGTAGGCTACAACACCCTGGTGGCTTTGGCCTCCAGTTGCAAGATCCAGCTTGTGCCTGTTGGTGTATTGCACGCTTATGCCCCTTTCCTTAGCCTGCTTGGCTATATTGGCCAGGGCATAGTCAGTATTTCCTTCTGCCAGCATTATGCGATTAATATTGCGGCCGGATTTTATCGCCTCCCTTACAGGGTTGCGCCCATAGATCCTTTTATATTCAGATTCGCTCATATAGTGTAGTCCAAATCCTTAAACTTAGTAAACTCGCTCGAAAACAGAAGCTTTACCGTTCCAACAGGCCCGTTTCGGTGCTTGGCAAAAATCACTTCAGTCTCATTTGTCTGAAGCTCCCTGTCATAATAGTTCTCCCTGTAAAGCATCATAACAATGTCAGCATCCTGCTCTATTGCCCCTGATTCGCGCAGATCAGAAAGTATTGGCCTTCTGTCTTTCCTCCCTTCAGGGCTTCTGGACAGCTGAGACAGGCACAGCATTGGTATGTCAAGCTCCTTGGCTATTGCCTTCAGCTGCCTTGTTATTGCTGAAATCTCCTGGTTGCGGTTGTCTGTGCGCTCAGACGCGCTCATCAGCTGCAAGTAGTCTATGACAGCCAAATCAAGGCCTACCCTGCTTTTGAGCTTGCGCAGCTTGGATCTCATTTCCCCAACGCTTATAGCTGACGTGTCGTCTATGTAAAGCTCTACCTGCTTTTCAGTCAGCTCTGAATTCAGCTTAATTACCCTTGACCAATGGTCGTTTCGCTCAAGGCCTATCCTGAGGGCCGTATTAGATATATCCGCCTCGCTTGATATAACGCGCATGACCAGCTGCTCTGCTGACATTTCAAGCGAGAAGAAAGCGGCAACCTTGCCATATCGTATAGCAGCGTTTTGGGCTATATTAAGGCCAAGGGCGGTTTTGCCCATTGAGGGCCTTGCAGCAAGCACTATAAGATCAGATCGCTGCAGCCCGTTTGTTATCGAGTCTAATGCCGTAAAGCCGGTCGGCACGCCGCTTAGAGCGTCATCAGACTGGTAGAGCTCTGAAAGCTTGGCCAAAGTTCCGACAATAGCCTCTCTTAGCGAGACGAAGTCCGAATGGTGCTGGGCAGTAGACATTGCATAAATGAACCTCTCAGCTTTTTCAATTATATCGCCTAGGGGAAGGGCGCTTGCATAGCAGTCTGCGATTAGCTCGGAAAAGCCGGCTATGAGCCTGCGCATTGCAGACTTTTCGTACACTATGCGGCAATGCTCTTCAATGTGGCCAAGATGCACTACGCCCTGCGTAAGGTCTGCAAGATATGCCATTGGCACTCTCTTTGCCTCATTTTCTTCAGCCTGAAGCCGCTCAAGCACGCTTACAATGTCGATTGTCTGGTTCCTGCCCGCAATTTCCATCATTGCAGCATAGACAGCCCTGTTTTCGCCAATGTAGAAATCCTCATCGGATAAAAGCGAAAATGCGCTTGCTGCGCATTCCCTGTCAAGCAGCATGCAGCCAAGAACGCTTGCTTCTGCTTCAGCGCTGTATGGAGGCTGTTTGTAAATAGTGTCTTCAGCCATTTTACTGCTTGCTTGATACTATGAGGTACACCTCTGCTTCGACTTCCGGGTGCAGCTTAATTGAAAGTGTATAAGTGCCAGCCTGCTTAATCGGCTCAACGGTTATCTTGCGCTTGTCAACTAGCACGCTGTGTTCAGACATTATCGCTTCAGCAATGTCTTTGGAGGTTACAGAGCCATATAGCTTTCCGTCCGGCCCTTCAGCCTGGGTGATTTTTATGGTCTTCAGGTTGATCTGGCTCTGAAGCTTCTCAGCTTCGTCCTTGATGCGCAGGTTTTCTGCCTCGATGCGCGAGATTTCTTCGTTAAGCGATGCCATGTTTTTGTCAGTTGCAGCCAGGGCAAAGCCCTTTTTTATCAGGAAGTTATTGGCATAGCCTGCTTTGACATTTACCACTTCCCTCGCCTTTCCTAGAGAGTCTATATCTTGGGTTAATATAACTTTCATAGCATTCCTGCCTTTCTGGTACATGCTTTATTGCCGGCAGCATTCGCCGAATAAAAGCTGCCGGGATGCGCTTTCATGTAGTTTAATATTATACTATACGGGCATGGCGCTTCAAAAGGCATTTAAGCTTTTTGAAAAACCAAGCCGCATTTAATGCTTCAAGGCGCTTTTGGCGATAAAGCCTTTGTTTCTTATCTGGCACAGCGCCAGCAAAGCTTTGGCATTGTCGAGTATTCTTTCGATGCTTGTGCGGTTGATGTCAAAAAGCCGCAGCAAAAAGCGAAAAAAATAGTCGCTAACGTCATCATAGCTGTCACTGACGCTAAACGCGTCCTGGTTGAATTGCTTTGTAAGCCCTACAGCAGCCATAATAATGATATTTTTTTCATATGGGGTATAAACATTCTCGCTGAGATCAAAGCAGACATCGAATATATAGGATTTGTCGGTTATCTTCAAAACATTGTCAGCTGCCAGCTCTATTGCAAACCGCCTTACATTCTCATCAAAGTAAAACAGGTACCAAAATGTTTTGAGATCAAGCGCTACGCCAGTGATGTTGTCAATTGAGCTTGCGAAAAGAGCCGCAGTTGATGTGTTGCTGCGAGAAAAATTGGCAAATATTTCAGTTCCCAGCTCCAGCTTATTGTGGTAGTGGTGGTAAAATGAGCTTTTGTTTGTCTGGCTTTGCACATTTATTTCAGCGATGCTGGTTGAAGTATAGCCTTTCTCATAAAAGAGCTTTTCTGCTGCATTGTAAATATGCTGTTTCGTTTGGATTCCTGTTTTATATTTTGTCATAGCTTCTTTTCTCAATTCATGCAGCCTTGGGCCCAGGCTGTTAGTAGGTTATAAGCTTTGGCGTAGCTTCTCCCTCCTTAAAGCATAATGTTGGTTTTGTGATTATGATATCAAAAAAAGGCAGGTTGCCCTGCCTCTTTTCTCGAAAATTTCGAATTAGACGAGATCTTTAGCTGTGATTGCAGCCGCGCCTGCATCGATAGCATAAGCGTCAGCACCAATTTGATCAGCAAACTCCTGAGTTATTGGAGCGCCGCCGACGAGAACTTTGAAAGCTCCGCCGAGTTCTTTGATAGCTTTTGCTGTTGCTTCCATTGAAGGCATAGTTGTCGTAAGTAGGCCTGAGAGTGCAACAATGTTTACGTCTGGGTTAGCTTTGATGCATTCTACAAATTTGTCTGTTGATACGTCAACGCCAAGGTCAATAACGTCAAATCCAGCTGACTCGATCATGATAGCAACAAGGTTTTTGCCGATATCGTGAAGGTCGCCCTGAACTGTTCCGATTATGCACTTGCCGAGAGGCTCTCTGCCTGCTGCTGCAAGCTCTGGCTTTAATTCCTCAACGCCCTTCTGCATAGCGCGTGCTGCGACTAGCATTTCAGGAACGAAGATTTCACCAGCTGAGAACTGATCACCGATCTTAGCCATAGCGGCGATCATCGCATCAAGAAGATCTAAAGCAGGAGCTTCTGCTAAAGCCTCTTTTACGAGAGCTGCAACTTGTTTTGATTTTCCGCCGATGACGGCATCTGAAAGTTCTTGAATCTTTGACATATAGATATCCTCCTATGTGGTTTTTTATAATATTAACTTGTCAATATTATCAATTTAAGCCTTACTTCTTCTGCCCGAAGATCCCTTCGCGGTAAGCTGTAATGTACTCAATGCACATTTCGTCTAAGCCCAGGAGAGCTTCAGTTGCGAATATCATGCCCATCATGTCCTGGTTAAGCGGGTCTAGAATTGCGCTGTCAAGGCCGGCTGCCATAGACAGGACCACGAATGCCATGTTTACAATCTTTCTAACTGGAAGGTTGAATGAGATATTGCTTGCTGCGCCAGTTATGTGAATTGTAGGGTACTCGGCCTTTATTTGCTTCATAACATCAATGATCATGTTGATGCCATCATCAGATGTGCATAGCATCTCGACCATTGGATCAATATGGATGCGGCTTGGGTCTATATTAAATTCCTTTGCGCGAGCCATGATGTCAGCGAAAACTTCGAGGCGCTTTTCTGCAGTCTTTGATATTCCGGTGTCATCGCAGAGAAGAGCGACTACTTCCCAGTTTGTATTGGCAATGGCTGGGAATATTAAATCTATCTTGTTGCCTTCGCCTGAAACTGAATTGACTAAGCCTTCTTTTTTTACGAATGGCATTACTGCTGCCAGAGCGTCTGCATTTGGGCTGTCAATAGCGATAGGCACGTCTGTTGCCTCTTGAATGAGCTCTATGAGCCACTTTAATGTTTCGACTTCGACATCGTTGTCTACTGATGCGCAGCAGTCAATAAAGTTGGCGCCAGCTTCTGTTTGTGCAACAGCCAGCTTTTTAATGTGCTCTGCATTCTTTTCAGCAATAGCTTTTGCTACAGAGGGGATAGATCCGTTTATTTTTTCACCGATAATGATCATATTGTCAGTTATCCTCCAAATATAGTTTTTAATGGATGCTTATAGTAAGCAAATCTTAGCATATAGCCGAAAGCAACTGACATTTAGCAATAGATTTGTGAATCTGTACCCAAGTCCATAATGCGATTATATTAGACTGAATAGCGTTTGTCAACTAAATGCTAAGCAAAAAGCATATATTGTATTATAATTGTATATTATCTATAATATGCAGTTATTTTTGCTAATAAGCGTTTCTTTTAATGGTTTTTATGCCAAAAAGGCTAAATAAGTCACTTTTTCTTCTTCTGCTGCTGGGGCGGCGCCGGCTTTTGCGAAGTTGATTGGTTAACGTAGCAAATATAGTAAGCGCAGGGAACTATTAATGCGCCCCCGATAAAATTCCCGACAGTTACGGGCAGAATGTTGCGCAGCCAAGCGTCTGCAAATGTCACACTCGCTCCCAAGAATTGGCCTAAAGGTATAAAGAACATGTTTGCGATCGAATGCTCAAAGCCTATGAGTACAAAAAGCATGATCGGGAACCACACGGCTATAAGCTTGCCTATAAGATCCCTTGATGCCGCCTGCATCCAGCAGGCCAGCACAACAAGAATATTGCACAGCACGCCGCGAATAACAGCTCTGCCCAGGGTCAAGCCGACTTTGGCAGCGGCAACGTTTTGGACAACGGTAAGTATTGGATCAGATGAAAATAGCCCGCTTGCCGTTACGGCCCAGGCCAGCAGATATGATCCAACGATATTGCCCAGATACACCAGCCCCCAATTATACAGCATTTCGCTGAGCGTTATCTTTTTGTCCATAAGCGCCAGGGTGAGCAGGTTGTTTCCTGTCCATAATTCGGCTCCGCAGTAAATGACCAGCATAAGGCCGCAAGGGAATACAGATGCGCCCAGCAGCTTGTTTATGCCGGGTATGTCGCACATTCCCATAATATACAGATAGCCTGTGCCGCCCAGACCGATAAACACCCCGGCGAATATGCCGAGTATAAACAGCTTAAGTGCAGGGGATTTAGCTTTGGCAACGCCGGTTGCTATCCATGTTTGTGCTATTTCGCTTGGAGGCGATGTCTTTACTTCCATACAAACCTCTTAAATTTCTCTTTGGCTTTATTGTTGCCTTTGTGCAGCGTTTCAATTGATCCATTTAAGGCAATAGCCAAGTATTCGTATTCTGTTTTAGTGCCAATGGCATGGGGCACGCCTAGGCTGCCGGCATCGCTGCCAACGGCAATCACAGCCCCCAGCGCTGCGCCATAGGCTGCTGCTTGTGCCTGGCTGCTATAAATGCGCTGCAGCGCGTTGTTGCCGCTTGGGGGGCTGTTCAGGGCGCTGGCAATTGGAGACAGCGTCGGGCACCAAACAGCGCCTGATCCCGCTATAGCCTCAATAGCGCCCTTGGAAGCGTAAAATCCGTGCTCAATGCTGTCAGCGCCGGCTTGCACGAGGCTGTAAACAGCCTCATCCCCATTGGCATGCGCCATTACAGCAAAGCCTTCCCCATGGGCCATTTCAACAGCCGCATAAATCTCTTTTCGCGTAAGGGCTTCATCAAACTTGCCATACCGGCTAAAGTCGAGGATGCCGGTTGCCATAATCTTTATGAAGTCGCATCCGAGATTTTTGGCTTTTGCAATAAGCGCCCTTAGCTCAGCCTCATCAGAAAAGCTGTAGCCTATAAAGCTTCCATAGCAGCCTTTTTTATGAATAGCGAAAGCCGGCGTGCGAAAGTCTATGCCATACTCCTCGGCAATGCTCGCAGCATACAGGCTTGCGCCTATATTGTCGCCTCCGTCGCGCAGAAACGAAACCCCGGCCTCGGAGTATGCTTTTAGCCTGGAGCGTACGCTAGCCGGGTCAAACGCCCTGCCGGCAGGCATGCGCTCGCCGCTTAAGCCTATGTGTATATGGCAGTCAAAGCAGCCTGAGAGCACTTTTTAGCTTATTCCTGTATGCTCTCTTCGTACTCGCTTGATCCCATCACGCCTTCAACAGCGCCTGATGGCTTAATTTCGACAATCCAGGCTTCGAAAGCGTCTTCATTGATGAGCTCCGGCGAATCGTCAAGAGCGTCGTTTGAAGCTATTACCTCACCGCCAAAGGGCAGTGACAATTCCTGGGCTGTCTTCTGCGACTCTATTTCAAAGAACGCTTCGCCTGCTTCAAAAGCTTTGCCGGCTTCCGGCAGGTCTACGAATAAAATGTCGCCTAGCTGCTCTTGGGCATAGTCGGTAATGCCAATAAGCAGGTTGCCGCTGTTTTCTTTGATCCAAATGTGATCAGAAGTGTACTTTAGTTCAGTTGGGTTGCTCATAATTCACGCTAGCTGGCTGCACGCCAGCTGGCCTTGCTTCACCTCTCTTAAATAAAATAGGGCTTAAGCAGCGTTTAAAGCTTGTTTATGCTTAAGCCATGCAGATCGTGCAAAGCCTCCAAAATGGCTTCGCTCATTGATGGGTGCGGGAATATTGAATCAGCTACGTCATCTGCCTTAAGGCCAAGCTGCACTGCTGTGGTAAGCACTTGCAGCATGTCAGAAGCGTGTGCCCCTACAATCGCAGCGCCGATTAGCGTGCCTTCTTCGTCAGTTAGCACTTTGACGAAGCCCTGTATTTGGCCGCTGGTCTGGGCCTTTCCGAGGCCTCTGAATTCAAAGGTTCCCTTTTTGTATGGTTTTTCGGCTTTAATTAGATCAGCCTCAGAATACCCGACTGTTGCAATTTCCGGGTTTGTGTACACAGCAGCCGGAACTGCATGGTAGACAGCCTTTTTCTGTGCGCCAAAAATATTGTCTACAGCGATAAGGCCTTCCTTGCTTGCAACGTGGGCCAGGAACGGCGAGTCTATAAGATCGCCTATTGCATAGATGCTCGGGATTGATGTCCTCAGGTATTCATCAACCTTGATCTTGCCTCCGCGCTCTTCCATTTCAAGGCCAATCTCGTCAATGCCGCTGCCGGCAGTAAATGGCATTCTGCCTATAGCAACCAGGCAATAGTCTGCTGTGAGCTCTTTGCCGCTTTGAAGCGTTACAGACACAGAGTCCTCGGCCGGGTTGACTTCAGCAATTCCGTCACCGACAATAGTGTTGATCTTTTCTTTCTTAAACTGCCTTGCGAGCTGTTTGCCTACATCCTCATCCATAGTTGGCAGAAGCTGTGGCATCATCTCAACGATGGTCAAATCTGTGCCCATCTTTGACAGGAACTGGCCTATCTCAGTGCCGATAACGCCTCCGCCGACTAATACCATAGACTTGGGCGCTTCTTTCATTTCCAGCACTTCGTCGCTGGTGATGACTCTGATGCCGTCATATTTAAACATGCCAGGAGTTATAGGCACGCTGCCCATGGCCAGAATTATATAGTCTGATTCAATAGACTCTATGTCGCCATTGCCTTTGTCTACCTCAACTGTATTGGCTGAGGCAACTTTGCCAAACCCTTTGATGATTTTTACTCCGGCTTTGTCGCAAAGCATGCCAATGCCCTTAACAAGCCCTGCTACTATCTTGTCTTTTCTGGCGATTATCTTTTCGTAATTTACTGATATTTCTCCGGACAGCTCAATTCCAAAGCTGGAAGCTTCCTCAACAGCCTCAAGCGCCTCATATGAAGCGAGCATTGCTTTTGTTGGGATGCAGCCTCTGTTCAGGCAGGTTCCGCCTACTTCGCCTTTTTCGACCAATACGACTTCGGCGCCCTTTTTTGCAGCGTATATAGCTGCTTCATAGCCGCCCGGGCCTGCGCCGATAATAGTAATTTTCATTTTTATGCTCCTACAGCCCGGCAGCATCAAGGATTAGTGGAACGTTTTCCTCAGCGCCGATCGCCATGATGTGCACTCCATGGCACAGCTGTTTGTCTTTTAGCTCACGTATCATTTCAGCAGCAATTTGAATGCCCTCTGCTACAGGGTTTTCTGCTTCTTTCATCCTTGCAATAATATCATCAGGAACGTTTATGCCGGGCACATTCTTGTTCATGTAGCGGGCGGCGCCGGCGCTCTTTAGAGGGATTATCCCTGCGAGTATGTAAGCGCCGTACTTTTCAGCCTGATCCATAAAGCGAATGAACGGCTCTGCTGAGTAAACGCCCTGAGTCTGGAAGAATTTTGCTCCTGCATCTATCTTCTTGCGCATCTTCATGAGGTGAAGATCAAGCGGCTCATATTCAGGAGTAGCAGATGATCCCATGAAATAGTAAGGAGCATCGCCGCTTAAAGCGTTGCCGCCCATATCATTTCCGCCCATAAGTATTTCGCCAGCCTGAAGTATGCCGACAGAGTCAAGATCGAATACCGGCTTTGAGTCCCTGTTGTCGCCAACATATGTGTGGTCGCCTGTCAGCGTAAGGATGTTTTCGATCCCGAAAGCTGAGGCGGCAAGCATGTCCCCCTGGATTGCCAGGCGGCTTCTGTCACGGCCTGTTATCTGGAAGACAGGCTCCATTCCCATTTGCTGAAGCTTTATGCACATGCCTAGTGAGGCTGCTTTTAGCGATGCAGACTGAAAGTCAGTTACATTGCATGCCTCTACCCTGCCTACCAATGCTTCTGCGCAGTGCAGCTGGTGGGAAAAGTCTATGCCCTTAGGAGGCGCAACTTCGGCTGTAACAGCAAATTTTTTGCTTTCAAGCGCGTCTTTTAGCTTGCTCATTCCTTGCTCCCCCTTAGGCTAATTGTTCTTGGGTATGCGCTGTCTGAGAACCCTTTGGGCTCTGTCATGATGTCAAGCTTTTCCAGCGTGCCTAAGCTTTGAAGCTTCTCATATATCATTATCCATGCGCAGCGGTTGTCAGGGTTGACTTCGCAATGCCCGCCCTTTGCGCCTCCGCACGGGCCTGAAGTCAGCGATTTTGCGCATTTTGTAATCGGGCATATTGCGCCGGTGTTGGCCAGCACACAGTCTCCGCAGAAGCGGCAGGCCTCTGTGAACAGCCCAACCCTCTCGACTTCTCCCAAAAACATTGTATTGTTTGCAGGGTACACCGCTATGCTGACATTCGAGGCAACTGTCTGCACCCCGTCGCCGCATGACATGGATATGATGCAGTCGGCTTCAGCAATAGCGTCTTTGTATTCTTTAAGCTCCTTTTTCACCAGCAGCTTGTTGCAGCTTGTCCCTGATACGAGGGAAGCCAGAACGCTGATGCCGTTTTCTTCAAGAAAGGCTTTCATCTCCTCAAGCTGCTCATCGCCGCCTGTCATGCATACTGTTGCGCATTCTCCGCAGCCGACCAGCACTGCCTTTTTTACGCCGCTAAGCATGGCTAACAGCTCTTCGCGAGGCTTTTTTTGCGATATTATCATAAATTGCCATAGCCAAAAAAATTATTTTGGCTTTCTCCTTTCCTCAAAAGGGCTATTGTATGCCGTTTTGAAGCTTGCAGCCCTTGATCACATGCTTGCCAAGAAGGGCTGTTGTTATCGGGCCGGTCCCGCCGCCGCAGCCAGGCGTTGCAGAAGTTATCATTGCGACTTTGTCTTTGCAGTCTATATGCGCATCGCCAGTGCGGATTTTCTTGCCGTTTTCATCAAGCACAAACTCCCTGTTCTCATCCCTCATCTGGGCCATGGCTACATCTATGAGGATGCAGTCTTCACGGAGCTGCTCCGGCTTAACAAGGCCGTAAATGCCGGCGGCTGTAATGACTATATCAGAATTTAAGGTATAGCTTTGCACGTCTTTTGTGAAGACATGGGTTATGCTTACTGTGGCAAATTGATCAGTGAGCATCATTGCCAGCGGTTTGCCAAAGACATTTGAGTTGTTGATTATTGTTATGTCTTTGCCCTTTACATCGATCTCATAAAACTTAAACAGCTCCATAACGCCCTCAGGGGTGCATGGGTAGAAGCCTTTGTCATCTGATATCATGAGTTTGCCAAGGTTTGTCGGGTTCATGGCGTCAGGGTCTTTTTCCGGGCTTAGGGCATATTTAATCTCTTCTTCGTCAAGCTGCTCGGGAAGCGGCTTGAATATTAATATGCCGTGCACAGAGCTGTCAGCGTTTGCTTCGCGGATCTTTAGAATGAAATCCTCCTGGGTGACATCCATAGCGAACTCATATGTGATCACTTCGATGTTTGTGGCTGCCATCCTCTTGATAATGCTTTTCTCATAAGACAAAGATCCCGGATCGTCGCCTACGCGAAAAACTGCCAGGGTTGGCACAATTCCCTTCTCGCGAAGCTCATTGCTTTGGTTTGTAACGTCTGCGAGTATGGATTCGCTGACCTCGTTGCCTGAAAGTATTTTTGCTGCCATTGCTTAAGCGCTGCTATTTAATATAGCAGCTGTATTCACCTCTCTTCATGGTTGCCAAGCTAAAAAGCCGGCTGTTTATAGTTTGAGCGCAACCTTTTCGAAGATTTCTCTGCATTTTTTGCCGCCATCTTCAACTAAGGCAGATATTTCGTCTTTTACTGCTTTTGTATATTCTTCGTCTGTAATCGCGTTTACGTTTATTAGAATGTTTAGCCATGCTGAATCGAGCGCTGCCCTGAGCAAAGCTACGCCGCAGCCGACATCAGAAATAGCCAGCGATGAGCCTTTGTCGAGGAGCTCCTCGTGGAGCGCTATTGCTCTGTAGCTGATTCTTGCGATCTCAATAGGGGCCTTGGCCGCCTGCTTAAGGGCATCCTGGAGAATTTGGGTGTTTTTCTCCTTTTCCTCCGGGGTTGAAGCCTTAAGCGAATACGCTTTTGAGAGAGGGATGAAATTCTCAGCGTCCTCGTCAATAAGCGACACAAGCGCTTCCATGGCATCTTTGGCCTTTGCGGCTATTGCCTGGATGTCTTCTTCGTACTGGGCATACTTCTTCTTGCCTGAAGTCAGGTTGCAAACCATGCCGGCAAGAGCGGCCCCTAGTGCGCCTGAGGCGGCGGCAACGCCGCCGCCCCCGGGAACTGGCGCTTTGGAAAATGTTTCGCGGGCAAACCCGCTTATGCTTAAATCTGAATAAAGCATGATCTCCTTGTGGCTAGAATTAGCCTTTTTTTTGCTTGCTGCCAGGGCAGCGCGCAAAAGTCATGTGTAATATTTAGAATAATCCTGCAATCTTGCCGAATTCATCAACATCGATGATTTCAGCTGCCGGAACTTTAGGCAATCCGGGCATTTTCATGATAGCGCCGCAGACAGCAACTATAAAGCCTGCGCCTGCTGAGAGCGTAATTTCGCGGATTGTAATTCTAAAGCCTTCCGGCCTGCCATGAATATCCTGATCATCTGTTAAGGAATACTGGGTTTTGGCCATGCATACAGGCAGGCTTGCGTATCCGAGCTTTGTCAGGTTGTTCATTTCCCTAAGCGCTTGGGCTGAGAAGTCAACTCCGTCAGCTCCGTACACTTTTGTTGATATAGCCTCGATCTTGTCCTTGATTGGCTCATCAAGATCATAGGCAAATTTGAGCTCTGATTCCTGATCGCATAGGCGAATTACTTCCTCAGCCAGGTCTATTCCGCCTTCGCCGCCTTTTGCCCATACTTCAGAAAGCTTAACGTTAACGCCAAGCTCAGCGCACTTGCGTGTTACAAGATCAATTTCTGCATCAGTGTCGGAATCGAACTTGTTGAGGGCTACAACAGCTGGCAGGTTGAATATCTGGGTAATATTCTCAACATGCTTAAGCAGGTTTGGCAATCCTTTTTCGAGCGCATCGAGGTTCTCGATCTGCACATCGGCTTTTGCCACGCCGCCATTGTATTTAAGGGCCTTGATTGTAGCAACGATAATAACAGCGTCAGGCTTAAGCTCTGCCAGGCGGCATTTGATGTCGATGAACTTTTCTGCGCCCAAGTCAGCTCCGAACCCGGCTTCTGTAACGACATAGTCTGCAAAGTGCATAGCCATCTTTGTAGCTATAACAGAGTTGCAGCCATGGGCGATGTTTGCGAATGGGCCCCCGTGGATGAATGCAGGCGTGCCTTCAAGCGTCTGGACAAGGTTTGGCTTAAGGGCGTCTTTTAGAAGAGCTGCCATAGCGCCTTGGGCTTTTAGCTGCCCGGCTGTTACCGGAACGCCTTTGCGCGTGTATGCAACCACTATTCTTGCAAAGCGCTCTTTAAGGTCAGTTATTGACTCTGCCAAGCAGAAAGCTGCCATGATTTCGCTGGCGACGGTTATGTCAAAGCCGTCTTCGCGCGGCCAGCCTTCGCTGCGGCCGCCAAGGCCGTCAATGATCTTGCGCAGCTGGCGGTCGTTCATGTCTACTGCCCTGCGCCATACGATTCTTCTAGGATCGATATCAAGCTCATTGCCTTGGTAAATGTGGTTGTCGATCATTGCTGCTAGGAGGTTGTTTGCTGCCCCTATAGCATGAAAATCGCCAGTGAAGTGCAGGTTGATGTCTTCCATAGGAAGAACCTGTGAATACCCACCGCCGGCAGCGCCGCCCTTAACTCCGAAAACAGGGCCAAGAGATGGCTCGCGAAGCGCAATTATCGTGTTCTTTCCGAGCTTTGCCAATGCTTGCCCAACTCCAACAGTTGTTGTTGTTTTGCCTTCTCCGGCAGGGGTTGGGTTAATGGCCGTTGTCAGGATAAGCTTTGCAGGGTTTCCTGAGCCTGGAGTAGTCTTAAGCAGGTTGTAGTCCAGCTTCGCTTTGTACTTTCCATAAAGCTCAAGATCTTCCTCGTTGAGATTTAGCTTTTTTGCTATCTCCCTAATGTCGGCAGGCGTTGCCTCTTGTGCAATTTCGATGTCTGACTTACTCAATTTGAACCTCCGAATGGTTGTGTTGCATGCCTTGACTGGCATGTTTAAATTTTGCTGGCTTTTATTGCCATATTGTTATGCTTGCGCCCGCAAAGGGCGCTTGCGGCATTTGCGGTTTTGGCCTAAAAGCGTATAAGCTTTCGTTTGGCAATTGCATTTAGCAGGGCCACGCAGATAGTAGTAAATACTGGTATGGCAACTGCAACTTTTAAAACGCGGATTGGGAATGTTACTGCAGTGCCGGGCCCGTACATATAGTACAAAAGCAGAGAATTTAGTATAAGGGATGTGCATATCTCTGCCGCAGCGACACAAAAGAGGACCTTGTGGGGCTTAATTAATACTTCCGGCGAATCGTACCTGCGGTAAAACGTGGCAAGGGCTATGCCGCTGCCTGCGACTATTGCTGCCAGAACAGCTACAATAACCCAGCTGACAGGGTTTGATCGCAAGTAGAGCGTGCCGTCCTGAATTGTGAAAAATCCCGATCTGCCCATGTAGAAGAAGGCTGCTGCAAAGACTGCAATAAACACGGCAATTGATGCAGCTCTTTGGGATTTCCCCTTTTGCTTTCTCATAAAGCTGTACATGACACCCGGCAGCGCCCCGCACAGAGCCAGTGAAATTGTAAATCCAACATTGAAAGCGCCAGCTGGCTTTATGAGGTAGTTTATAATGTCAGCCACCCCCCCTACTGCTGCGCCCCAAAAAGGGCCAAGGGCGATGCCAGACATGATTATTGGCACTTCGATAAGATTAAAGCGTAGATCGTTGGAAAAATAGAATTCAAAAGGCTTTAGTGCAACGCTTAGGCCGGCGAACAAGCTTGCGAAAACAAGTTTCTGGACACTTTCTTTCTGTCGTTGGACAGATTTGGTAGCATTACTTTTCAATTTTTCTCCTTGTATTTAAGTAACACTCCCGTAATTGTGGCGTATGCCACAGCATTAGCGGAAGCAGCGAATACACCGCAGCCCGGCAGGGCTTTCGTGCAAAGGCAACATCCCATCCTTTGCTACTTAACGCGTATTGCCTACTCTATATATTTTTTTAGTGCCATGGCTTAATTCCGCGCATTTCTTCCAAACCTTCCCTGGCGATACGCGCGGTTGTATTTTCTGCCGCCTTTGTCTATGCCGCACAATGCTTCGGCAGCATAGATAGCCGCTTGCATGCCCTGATCTGTAGGATCCAGGATCGCAGATCCAAGGCCTGCTGCTATTGCCAAAGCAATAGCAGCCTGGTTGGCAGCTTTTCTATAAGGCATCCCAAATGAGATATTGCTTATCGCGCCGGTGACAGTGGCGTTTGGGGCAGCCTGTTTTATTCTTTTTATGCACAGCTCAAAATCAGACATGGCGCTGCCTAGCGCAGATAGCGCCATTACTGCAGGGTCTATGTGCAGCCTGCTTTGGCTGATTCCATAGCTTTCGGCTTTTTCTATAATGCTGAGGGCAATGCTTATTCTCTTTTCGGCATCCTGCGGGATGCCGCTCTCATCGCAGCACAGCGCTACTGCCTGCCAGCCTGATCCCGCAATTGCTGAGAACAGGACTTCGCATTTGTCGCCCTCTTCGCTGGCAGAATTTACAATGCCTTCCTGCTTGATTATTCCGCTTTCAAGAATTTGCGCCAGCAGCCTTGCATTCGGGCTGTCTATGGCCAAGGGCGCGCTGGTTGCTCTCTGAATCACGCCAATAAGCCATTTCATGGAATCAAGCTCTTTATTGGGATCCCCCCCGGCGCAGCAGTCTATATAGCTTGCTCCTGCCTGCTCCTGCTTTAAAGCCAAGCCGGCTATGAAGGCCTCATCCCTTTCGTCTATTGCTTTTCTTACTTTAGGGATTGCGCCATTTATTTTTTCGCCAATGATTATCATATAAATACACTTTTTATAAAATATGGTACATATTCAGTATTATATTGTCTGCTTTGCGTGCAATCTTCAGCGTTCTATTAAACTCTAATATCTCAAATTATGATATCAAAAGTAAATTTCATATGCAACGATTTTCTAGGGCTGCTGCATCCAAACATACGAATTTGGCGATTTTAAAACAAAGTTGTTTTATTTTGGCTGATTTGTTCAAATTGTTAGCCCGAACCGGATAATTTTCAGGCAATTTGGCATGGTGCAAAACACCCGCATGGCTCTGGCTCGCCAAGATGCAAGATACATCCAAAAATACAAGCCATAGCAGCATTCCCCTCAAAGAATTCCCTAGGAATTTTTGCCTTTGGCGCGGGCTTTAAAATATGTGCACCCAAAAGCGCAAGCGGGCTGCAGCTTGGCTTTGATGCTGCATTTACTGCGCATATTATGCCTTCAAGACATGATGGGCATTGCGCTATGGGGCCCAAAGGCTGCAAGCCGGCATTCCCTATGCACACAAACTTAGAATTTGTGTTATAATTATCGAAAAGCTGTAGAATTATTAACAGCAATATTTGCCTATGGCGGCAGCCATAGCATGTATTGCCAGCATTTTAGTTGTTTATTCAATGCGGCGCATTTTCGCTTAGCCGCGGGAATTGCCTGCAAACAAACATAAAATTTAGGAGGCCAAATGCCAACAGTAAAAGTATCTTTCGCATTGGACGATAGCGTATATGAAGCTGAAAAGGGATCGAAGCTGTATGATATTTGCACTGACGCAGGCTTTCCGCAGGATTTAGTCTGCGGCGCCCATGGAAAATGCGGCAAGTGCGCAGTCCAGATTTTAATAAATGGGCATACAAGCACTGTGCTTGCATGCCAATACCCTGTAGAAGAAGACATAACTGTTACCAAGATAAGCAATCTTGCAAACAGAAAAGTAAATGTGCTTACATCAAATACGACACTAGACTGTGCCATAAACCCCTCCTTAAAATCGCTAACAGCGAGTGTTGCTGACTTTATGCCTGATCATTGCGGCAGCTTTATGTCAAAGATTAAGGCGAAATTCAAGCTGCTTGTCGATCCTTCAGCTCTAAACAAGCTTGCAAGCGCAGTTTCTACGCATGAGCCAGACAAGGAAGTCACGTTCATAATTTTCAAAAACACTATCATAGATGTGCAGGCTGGAGGCAACCCGAAGCTCTACGGGCTTGCTGTAGACATAGGGACCACTACTGTAGCTGCATATATATACGATATGGAAAAAGCTGAAATGGCCGGGGTATACTCCTCGCTAAACCAGCAAACCTCGCTCGGAGCTGATGTAATCAGCAGGATAGGCTATTGCATACATGAGCCTAACGGCACTGCAGTTATGCGCCAGATGATATGCTCAACGCTTAACTACATTCTGTCTCTGGCCAAAGCAGATGGCATTGACACAAGCATGATATACCAAGCGTCAATTTGCGGCAACTCAACGATGCAGCACCTGTTCCTGGGCATCTATCCGGAAAGCCTTGGCAAACATCCGTTTGTATCAGCAACTCATGATTTTGTGGAGATACTGGGCCAGGACAGCCTGCTTGACGTTCATCCGAGAGCAAGGGTTACATTCCTTCCTCTGCTCGGCGGCTTTGTCGGGGCGGACACAACAGCAGTGCTTACAGGGCTGCCGGATGACGGCGAAGTAAGGCTGGCACTTGACCTGGGCACAAATGGGGAAATAGCAATAGGATCGCCTGATCGCTATATAACAGCCTCTACTGCCTGCGGGCCTGCACTGGAAGGGGCTGGACTCTCATGTGGAATGAGGGCTGCGGATGGGGCAATTGAGCACTTTGCCTTTAACAGCGAGAAAGTCCATTCGCTGCAGGTTATCGGCGATGTAGCCGCTACAGGGATCTGCGGCTCTGGAATAATTGACATTCTTGCATGCCTGATAAGGGAGAACGTCATTAACAGCAGGGGCAAGATGTACTCGAAAGAGGAGTACATAGCAGAAAATGGCGAAGACGCCATTTCTGAGAGGCTAATGAAGATAGACGGGATAAACGCATACATCCTGGCGAATGCTGCAGAAAGCGGAAACGGCGAAGCTGTGTTCTTTTCGCAGCATGACGCGCGCCAGATTCAGCTAGCCAAAGCTGCAATAGCTACCGGATGCGAAATTGTTGTCAACAACTATGGCATTCAAAAGCAAAATATCAAAGAAGTTGTGCTCGCTGGAGCCTTCGGCAACTACCTTGATGTTGTAAACGCCCAGTACATAGGCCTTATCCCCGAGTATGAAGGCGTGCCTGTAAGATCAATTGGAAACGGCGCAGGAACCGGCGTGCAGATGTACCTTTTGGACAACTCAACAGCAGCAAAGTGCCGTAAAATTCAAAAAAACACTGTGCATACAGAGCTAAACTTCCAAGAGGAGTTCAAAGACACTTATTTTGGCGAGATGGAGTTCAGAAACGCTGCTGACGCTGACGAATAGGCATTTTATATAAAAGGAACCTGATTGCATAACGGCAAGCTTTAAGAGCCTGCCGTTTTTTTTTGCTCGCTAAAACGGCAGCATTAGAGCGCTCCAGGCGCTTAGGCAAAAAAGGCCCGAAAACGCAAATTCTGTTAAGTTTGGCCGAAAGAAAGGGGCAGCAAGGATTTGGGCTGAGTTTAGTATTACAGCTTTAAATCTTTGAAATAAACTATACACTGCATCTTCATTGCATCAATATGGCTCCCGAAGGGGAGCATAGCAAAAGGGCAGTTGTGTAAGTTATTTTGCGCAGCAAAAGCGCTTAATAGCAGCTTTTTGTTGCATATTGGCAAACATATATGCGGCTGTTAGGAAGGCATCTCCCTTTTTTTGCCAGATAATTTCGACAGGCTCTTGCTGATGCAAGGGAGAACAAGGCGCGGGCTGGAAAACGTTTTTCTGCCAAAGCCCATTCCAGCGCTATGAGCTCTCATGGGCTTTCTCAATTTTTTTCCAGTTTAGCATTTCTTCCCCCTATTAGCCAAGCCTCTGCCGCTTACTGCCGATGGCAAAGCAGCCTTATGGCATACAAGTATGGCAACTATAATATAATCTAAGGAATAAATTAATGCTACCGGCGATTATTGCAAATGACAGATGGCCAGCTTTGCGCGCGCGAATCATCATATTTTATCGCCTGATTGTTGGTTTCATTGGTAACTGCAATTATAATAAAAGCAGCGTTTTATAGCTATTTCAAAATATAAGAAAGCGAGTTAACGCAATGAGTTCTAGAAACGATAATGGAGACGGCAAAAAAAACCCGATGCTTCCTGTAGGAAAAGAGGGTTCTTCAATAAACCAGCCTAAAAAAGGCGACAAGCGCTATTTGCGCAACCCACTTCCGGCAGAGCATGTCGAAGGGGTAGGGTCTGCAAAGCGCAGCACGAAGCGCAAGGCAATAAGGCTTTGGGTTAAGTTTGCCCTGGTCTTTCTGATTTTCGGCGTGATAGTAGGCGTAGCCGGCATAGCTGTGCTTGCAAGCTGGATGTCAGACGCCCCGCCGCTTGGAAAGATTAATATTTACAAGAGCGCAACGAAAATTGTCGATATCAACGGAGACTTCTACCAGGAGCTTGAGAGCACGCAAAAGCGCGTTCCGGTAAGCATCGATCAGATTCCTGAACTGGTGCAGTCCTGCTTTGTAGCTATCGAAGACCAGAGGTTTTACAACCATTTTGGCATAGATGTAAGAGGCACATTCAAAGCTGTAACCAATGTTTTGGCAACAGGCGAAACCGATGGCCCTGGCGGCTCGACAATTACCCAGCAGCTCATCAAGCTCACGCACCTAACAAGCGAAAAGCGGATCGCCCGCAAAGCCCAGGAGTGGAAGCTCGCATACCTGCTTGAGAAACAGTATTCGAAAAGGCAGATACTCGAAGCCTACCTAAATGAAGTTAACATGAAGCATGCCTGGGGAATTGAGTCTGCATCCAACCTGTTCTTCAACAAGAGCGTAGGTGAGCTTAACCTTTCCCAAGCTGCCATACTCACATCAATCGTAAACTTGCCAACGGTATATGATCCTTATGCATATGAGACAGACGAAGACGGCAACAGGGTAATATCCCGCGTTGTAAACGATAATGGGATCGTTCGGGTAAACCTTAATCCCAAAAACAGGGATAGAGCAATTCTGGTGCTCGCCAAAATGCTTGAGCTGGGCAACATTACTGACAGGGAGTATGAGATTGCCAAAGCTGAATTGGAAAACAATGAAGTAGATTTACAGCTTCCTACTTCGCTTGAAATCTACTCCTATTTTACTGACGCTTGCTTTAATGCAGTAATAGAAGACATGATTTCATCAGGGTGGATATCAAGAGAGCTTGCTGTCAGCACGCTCTTAAGCGGCGGTTACACAATACACAGCACTATTGATCCTGTAATTCAGGCGACGCTTGACAAAGAGGTCGAAAATGATTCGAACTTCCCCGCACAGACATCTGCAGCCCGAACGGCAAGCAGCATCCTCTCTGATCGCTCAGGCGAAGAGATCGATCTTATCCCCCAAATAGGCGGCGCGATTATTCAGAACGAAACAGGCTATATAGTCGCTATCACCGGCGGAAGAGGCAAAAAGACAGGAAACCTGCAGCTCAACCGGGGCGTGACAAAGTTCCAGACAGGCTCTACGACAAAGCCGATCACTGTATACGCGCCCGGGTTTGATACCGGCGCGCTGACTCTAGCCACTACCTTTGATAATGTAAGAATGAATTTTAACGGGTTTAACCCTACAAATTCGCCTGGCGTCTACAACGGTATGACTACATGCCGGGCAGGCATACGGGAATCAATAAACATTGTTGCTGTGCATGCCCTGTATAAGGTTGGCTTTGAGACAAGTGTTGAATATGGCAGAAAATTTGGATTCGACATTGATCCAAAAGACGAAAGCGCTCCAGGGGCATTGGCACTGGGAGGCTTCACATATGGCCAGACTCCACTTGCGCTGGCCAGCGCATTCAGCACATTCCCGAATGCGGGCAACCGTGTAAAGCCAGTATTTTACACCTCAGTCACCAGCCCCAGCGGGCAGGAGCTATGCAAGCCTGACAGCATAAACGCTAGGACTGTCAGCGTAATATCGCCTGAAGCGGCTTTCATCACAACAGACGCCCTCAAGCAGGTTGTGCGTGGAGGGACCACTACGATAAGCGTGCCTGGCCAGCAGATAGGCGGGAAAACAGGAACCACCAATGAAAGCCAGAACGTTTTGTTTGCAGGCTTTACCAAAGAGTACACCGGCGCGTTCTGGTTTGGGTACGACTATCTGAAAGTAGGCAATACAAAGCTGTTTATAAACACAACATCAGGCCAAACCAGAAGCCCTGCATTCTTTTGGGAGAGGGTGTTTAGAGGTTTCTACGAAGCAAAGGGGCTGCCAAATGCAAACCTTCCTTCAAAGCCAGATGGAGTCATAACAGCAACAGTTGACAGCGTTTCAGGCAAAGCGCCAACTGAGCTCTCATATAGGGACCCGAGAGGATCTCAGGTTATAAGCGAGTACTTCATTAGAAATACAACCCCATCCCAGAAAGATGACTTGCACGTGCTTGCATCAGTATGCTCTGTAACAGGCATGCTTCCAAGCAGCTACTGCCCGGCAGTCGGAAGAGTGTGCATAGACAAAGATCCAAGCAAGCTTTACGCCTGGGGCTGCAAGCCGGCCAACCCTGGATATGTATCCTCATGGGAAGCCGGGGTTATAAAGCCAACATCCGTTTGCACACTGCACGCAGGCGGGTTCTGGAACCCGCCGGATGTAATTATCGACTTGCCTGATGATCGGTACAACAATAGGCCGAATTATCCGATTGTAACGCCGCCAACAATGAGCCCGCCGGCAGACGGGGGCCAGAACGCTGATGAGATATTTTATGTGAACGACTAAATAAGTGCCGTAAATGGCATTGAGGGCAAGGCTTGCGCCTTGCTCTTTTTTGTTTTATGTCGCACATTCACATTGCATAAGCCCCAGAATGCCTGCATGTGCATGCGCCAGGCGCTGAAATTGCGCTAATGGGCTTTTTCTTTGCACATGCAATTATTCAATGGTATACTCGTTTCATTGAGCCACCGAGCAGCTTGCGCCCGTTGCGTATGGGCAAAAGCAATGCAAAATAAATATTTTCCGAAGGGGGGAGCGCTCAAAACGCCTCTCGTATAAAAAATTGAAACAAAAGGAAATGGCTTTATGGCTAAAAGCTTCAGTGCTTTTGGCAAGCACAATAATAGTCTTTTTAACCTTTTTTGTTGTTCCAAGCGTAGCAAAGGACTTAGCTGAGGAAAAAACATATTACGCCTATTTAAGCACGCCGTTTGTCGTCTTTGTATGGGTGTCAGTGATTCCTGCAGCAGCTGCTGTCCCTCTCTCATGGGCTATCTTTTCAGAGATGGGAAGAGACAACTCTTTTTGCGAAAAAAACGCCCGGTATTTAAAATATATCAGCCTTCTTAGCCTGTTTATAGCTGCTTACTACTTTATCGGCATTGTTTTGCTGCTTATAGCCCACCTGCTGTATGTGCCGATACTTATATGCGCAGCTGTAATAATTTCCATTTGCTTTCTTGTGAGCGTTTCATGCGCAGCGTTGTCGCACTTGGTCATGAAAGCTTGGCTTATAAAGGCAGAAAACGATTTGACGGTGTGAAGGGATGCCTATTATTGTTAATCTAGACGTTATAATGGCAAAACAGAAGATTGGGGTAGCTGAATTGGCTGCAATAATTGACATCACTCCTGTCAACTTGTCTGTATTAAAAAACGGAAGGGCAAAAGCAATACGCTTTTCAACGCTTGAAAAGATATGCAAGGCGCTTAACTGCACGCCTGCAGATATACTTGAATACCGCGAAGAATAAAAAACGCAGTTAATATTATATTTTTTGGCAATAATAGCTTTAGCACGAATACGCCGGCTACGGGCGTAATGGAAGGGCTTTGAAAGCTTCTTGCCCTTGCTTTCCGGCATACGTTTTAATTGTATGGGGAGGTGCGCGTTTTCCGCATTAGCCGCTTTACCGCGCTAAAATAGCTATGAAAAAATTTCGTGATATACTGCCAGGGTTTATTATAGCTGCGATTGCAGCTTGCCAATATATATATTACCAAGAGATGGTTGAACTTTTTGGCGGCAATATTATGGCTATGCTAAGCATTCGCTTAATAATAGCAAGCTTGCCGTATTTACTTTTTGCAAAGCGCATTCAGTTCATAAAGTTTGCTAAAAGCACTCTTGCCTTATGCCTGGTCCAGCCAGGCATAAATTTAATTACGCAGACATACGCAGCCAGAATATCTGATGTCTCCCTCATTGCTTATGTAACCGCTCTGGGCCCTATTATCACCCATATCATCGCCCGAATTATGATTAAGGAAAAGGCTAGCAAAAAGTTTCTTGCGTTCCTGGCCCTCTCAATAGCAGGCAGCATCGTCGCTGTATACAATGGAGAGTCGTCAGGAAAAGCTTCATTTGCTGCAGTTTGCCTTACTCTTGCGTCCCTTGTATGCAGGGGTATATACTCATCCCTTGCGCGGGAAGAGGCAAAACGCGCAAAGCCTTATGAAGTCGCAGCATTCCAGTGCTTTTTTGGAGCTGTTGCCTATAGCTGCGCTGCATTGTTCACAGGCCAATTTAGAGCTTTGCCGGAAATCGCAGCTTCTCTTGGCCTTAAGGGCATTTTATGGCTATTGTATTTAAGCCTCATTAGCATTTCATCTTCATATATTTTAAACAATATTCTGCTAAACCAAGTATCAGCAAGCATGGGGGGCGTGATGGCAAATGCAACTTTCCTGTTTACGCTTGCAGTTGCGGTCTTTGTCAGGGGCGAGCGCGTAGGCTGGCATACTTATGTAGGCTCAATTGCTCTGATTATCGGGATTTTTGGAGCATCTCTTTCAAAAGAGGGAAGCTCTGCTTAACGGTAAGCTCCACCTATTGATTCTAATGCCAATAAGCTGTACAATAATCAAAGATATTTAAAAAGCTGCCCTACTTCAAAGCTGATCTGCTGCCTTCTGTCAATGCTTGCCAATAACCTAAACCATAGCCACCACGCTGGAAGCGTGGGAACTGCCTTGCGCAATGCAAGGCGGCGTTTGTTTTACAATGGATTGCATCAAGCAAACAGCAAATCAAGCTTTCTTGGAAAGCATATTATCATAATAGCCTTTAGCTTAAGGCATACTGCCTTAAGCTATTGCAATAAATGAGGGATGCGCGAAGCGCGCTTTTGATTATGAGCAAAGTTAAGACTATCACCACATACCAACCTCCCATGCCGCCAAAGCCTTTTCTTGGCCGCGAAGGCGATATAGACTCAATAAAGGCTCTGCTTGCTACAGAAGACATTTTGCTTGTATGCGGGCCGGATGGCATTGGCAAAAGCTCGCTATGCGGCGCTCTGGCCCATGGCATGCTTAAAGGCAACGAGCTTGGGATTAAATACATTGGCTGGCTAAATTTTAATGAAAGCATGGAGCTCACGCTCTATAACCAATTAAAAAAGTCAAAAAAGGTGCTCTCTTCCAATTACCAGCTTCACAGAAACATCGAGCTTATAAAGCGCATGGGTGCGAGCCTGCTGCTTATAATTGACAACTACGAAATTGACAGCGTAGGTTTTGACGGTTTCCTGGAGTTTCTCAGAGGGCTTGAATGCAAATGCATCTTTGTCTCGCAATACAAATCGGGCAAAGTGCCATACTTTTATGTAGAGCCGCTTAGCACTGATTGCATTGCTGAACTGATGGCGCTGCACTTCGGAGCAGACAGCCTTGAAAAGGGCCTTGCCCTTGAAATACAAAAGGCATTAAGCAAAAATACAATGCTGTGCGAATTCTTTGCCAGGGGGGCTTGCGGCAAGCAGCCAAGCCTTGCAGAAGCGTTCGATCTGATTGCCTCAAGCAGTTTTGAGCCGCTGGAACTGCCAAAGAAGCTCGCTGAGATACTAAGGCTTTTCTACCCAGGCAAAAGCCAAAAGATTGCGCAAAAGCTGTCTCTCTTCTCCAGTGAGCCTGTTTCAGTTGCAGTGCTGAAGACAGTATTTGGCGAAGATGGCGCAAGCGATATCTTTGATCTTGCTGACTTGAGGTTTTTTAACAGAAATTACGAAAGCATCGAAATGCACCAATTGCTTGCTGATGCTGTGAGGCCGCAAGCTCTGGCTAGCCAGGAAACCCTTAGCAGCCTGATCTCAAAAGTTATTGTCGCAACAAGCCCCGGAGCTGTTGGCGAGAGCAATAGCAGGGAGCTTTTTTGCCATGCAGTTTCAGTGGCGCGCTGGATTAAGAGCTCAAACACACAGAAAGCCCGGCTGTTTACCAACATTGCTTACATGAATGAATTGATGTGGCGCTTTGCCGAAGCCGAAGAAGCTTATGAAAAGGCGCTCGGGATAATTCGAAGCGAGCACGGGCCCGGCCATTCTTCTGCTGTAGCCATTTACCATAACTACGCTATGTGCATGAAGCAAAGCGGCAATTACATTAAGGCATGCCAGCTGTTTTATAAAGCAGCTGAAACTTGCATAGCCAAGTACGGCTCAGAGAGCATACTGCTGGCAAACATATATATAGACTCGATAGATGTTATGGTTTACCTTGATGAAAGCGCAGAGGCATTAGACAAAGCTAACGCTGCCTACAGCATTTATACCGGAATTTTAGGCAGCGAAAGCCCGCAGAGCGCTATCGCGCTGGAAAAGGCAGGCCTGGCGAGCCTGAGCATTGGCCTTGTCAGCAGTGCCGGCAGCTGCCTGGAAAAAGCGGCAGGCATTATTGACAGGCATACAGGCAAAAACAGCATTGCCGCAGGCAGCATATACCTCAGCTACGCCCAGGCGATGCTTGAAGCAGGCGATTATTCATTAAGCCATTCATATTCAATGAAAGCTTTAAAGCAGCTCAAAGGCGAAGGCAGAACAATACAGGCCAAAGCTTTCTATTCGATAGGCAAATACTTTTTTTCTATCGGCGACTACTCTGAAGCAAATGCCTTTCTAAAGCGCGCTTTGGGTGAGCTATGGAAGTTTTTGCCCAGAGAGCACCCGGAGAATTCTGAAATATTAAAGCTGCTTGCTTATACGCAAAGGAATCTTTCCAATGAAGCAAAAGCGCAGAATTATTTTAAACGCTATATTTCGATTAAAGAAAAAGCAGTTAACAAAAATACGCCTGCACAGGCATATAAAAATATCGGAAGCGTATACATGGAGCTTGGCAATAAGGCCCAGACAATAAAATACTACAAAAAGGCTCTCGAGCAAGCGCTCAACACAGATTTGGCATTTGACCCTATGCTGGCCGGAGCCTATAATGACCTCGCTCTTGCCTATATGTACTTTGGGGACAACAAAGATTCGATTGCCAGCTTTCATAAGGCGCTTATGATATTCTCAAATGCATACGGCGAGGATGATGTCTCATGCGCTGTGGTTTTTAGCAATCTTGCCCTTGCATACCAGAATGCCAACGAATATGAAAACGCAGCGTCTTATTACCTTGCTGCGCTGAGAATCAAAGAAGGAACGCTTGGCAAGACTGACAAGAACACTCTAAGCGCGTACTCTAACCTATACCAGCTATATAAAAAAATGGGCGATCCGCTTAATGCGCAATATTACTTGAATATCTATGCTGAAAATGGCGGCGCTGTCGAAATAATCGAAGGCGAGCTTGGAATGCTCGACTAGATTTAACGCAAGTTAAATAATAATAGCCAAACAATACAAAGCCAGGCAGATAGGCTGCCTGGCTTCATGTGCTGGCCGAGCTAATAATTTCGTATTACTATAGGCTGGTTAGCCTTGATTGACTGCTCTGTTTCCATGTTGTTTTCCGCAAGGATTTGCTCAATGCTAACCCTGTTCTCCTTGGCAATAGCCCATAGGCTGTCAGCATCGCTAAGGAAGCGGACTTTAACTGTGACGAAGTTATCGTCTTCGGCTGTATACTCTGCAACGCTTGCGCTTACAGGCTGCTCTGCCTCTTCCTCTTCGAGCTCGAAAATATAGGTTATTAGATCTGCTCTTATTACCAGGTCTTCACCATTGATATCGTAAGTTATAGAGTCGATCATTGTATGGGCAAAGTAGCGCGAATCCGGATTTCCGTCAAAATCAAAAGCGTAGTCTGTCTTGCAGTCCACTGTATCTGCTTCGCCGGCGACGCTTCTAAGAATTAGCGCTTGCGCTTTGAACTCGCCATAGACGCCGATCGCATCGCTGTCTACTGCAAGGTTGGCGTTAGCGCTCGCTTTGCCTGCTGCTATCCTGTTTATCCCGCTAGGCTTGAAGCCTGCTGAGGCTACAACATTGCTCTTGACTTTTCTGACATCGTTCAGCCTGCTTAGTATTACCTTTTCCCCTGAAAGGCTTATGTCATATGCTGTGCTGAAAAGATCGCTTACGACAGGGTAAAAGACCTCTTTGATAAGCACAATGTTTGTAACAATAGAGCCACTTGCAGATACCTCCACCTCGCCTGCTTCGTTTGTAATAAATACTGCATCGTTCATTGATATATATGGCAGGGTTTCAAAGGAGCTAAATGAGGTTCCGTAATCTGTCTCAATAAATTGGTTAAGCGCTATAGAATCGTTATAGGTATGGTATATTGCGATATCATCTTCATCGTATGTAGTGTAGATAACGCTTAAGTTCACCATGCCGTTTATAAGGATGCCTGAAGGGGATGTGTTGCTTGTAAGCTCTGTGAGGTTGGCTCCGGTGTATATGATCTTGCCGGGCCTTTGCTGGCCTATCTTGAAGCTGTGCTCCAATTCTTTTTCTGCGAGCTTTGTGCGAATAAGGGTCGATTGGTTTTCTTCGCGCAGATAGTTCATGCCTTCTGCGCCTTCGATGCTGGCTAGAGGGGCATAATCAATCTCATCGGTGCAGAAACCCTTAATTGAGACGACATAATTGATATCCATTCGCCTCTGTTTCATCGGGAGTATCTCAGAGCGTGTGATTGCGCACTTGATAACAACAGCGCCACTGTTCTGGATTGTTGAGTCAGTTATATACTCGAAAGGGAGGACTGCCTTGACTGAATCGATTTTATCATTATCACCCATGTACAAAACAGTAGAGTATATATCACCTTTTATGGCGATGCCGCCGAGAAAAGATTCATTAGAACGAATTAGTATGTCTTCATCAGAATATAGGACCTTTCTTATTGAAGACATGTTGTCGCTTAAGCGGATTGTCTCAGAAACTGTTATTTCTCCAACTATCGACTCGCCTTCGCCGCTTAGGGCTACTGAATTCTTTATCAGATCCAATGCCATAGGCATATCACCTCCTGATCATGCTAATTAATCTATATGCAGTGGGCAAGCAATTATGCTGAAGAGAGCGCAATTGCTTTTTATAAAATTAGGCTGCGCTTGAGATGCTGTTGATTCGCTTTATGCATGCCAATCTTTTGCATGAAACGCAGATAATATATGTGCACTCGCGAAATATCATTTATTGGCGGGGGAGATTGCAAAAAGGAAAAAAATCTTAAATATATGTTATAATATAAAAAATAACTTTCAAAAAGATCTCTCTCTATGCCGCATGCATTTTTATGCATGATCGGCTACACTAATCAACAAAGGAGAATAAGCAATGGCAGCACATCTTACCGAAAAAGAAAACTACATGCGCACGCTATCTGGCGGCACGCCAGAGTACGTGCCGACAATGCTGGCTTTCCAGCGTGGAATTGGCATACCCGGCCTTCGTGTCTTTCCGGAGCCAGGCGTACTGGAATTCAGCGATATGTTTGGAGTTCCAATGATCGTTGAGCCAAACAGCGGCCCCATCCCCAAGCCAGGCGAATTTATCTTGGAAGATATCCGCAAATGGCGCGACATAATAAAAAGGCCAAAAGTTTTAGATGAAATAAATTGGGAAATGAGCTCAAAAGAGGCTCTTGACAACAGAGATCCTGAATGGATTAAGATTGGCGGGGCAGGCGTAGGAAATGGCTACTTCATGATGCTCACATATTTCATGGGCTTCAACAACGCCCTAATCGCCATAATGGAAGAGCCTGAGGAAGTAAAAGAGCTGCTCAACTTTATCCTGGAACTCAATCTGGAGCTAGGCAGAAAGTTCATTGAGTATTTTAAGCCTGATGTCTTTCATATGGGAGATGATATAGCTCATGAGCGTGGAACTTTCGTTTCAGAAGCAGTGTTCCTCGATATCTTCGAGCCAATGTGGAGAGCGCAGACTAAAATATACAAAGACGAAGGGATTTTGGCAGAGCACCACAACTGCGGAGCTTTCCAAAGCTTTTGCGATCATATTGTTAACATGGGCTTTAATGCATGGAACCCGGCACAGCCGACATATAACGACCTTCCTGCAGTAAAAAGAAAATATGGCAACAAGCTTACTATTTGCGGCGGCATTGAAAGCAATGGGTTTGTTTCATGGCCAGAGACTTCTGAAGAGGAAGTTCGCGCCGAAGTCAATCGCGTAATGGACGAGCTTGCCCCAGGCGGAGGTTTTGCATTTGGCGGCTTCATCATGGGCGGCCCTGACAATGAAGACGCTAAGCAAAGGAATGTTTGGATAAACGAAGAGTACGAGAAGAATAAATATAAATATTACAGCTAAAAAGCTAGCCTCACTTGGGGTTAGCTTTTGCTGCAAGCTGTTGAAATGCCAAGCTGCTGTTTCTCGCGCAAACGGCAGCTATTGGCATAACGAGTGCTCGATTAAACTATAGGAGAATATAACATGGCAGCCCATCTAACAGACAAAGAAAACTACCTGCGCATGCTTGCTGGCGACGTTCCTGAATTTGTTCCAAGAACAATGGGCTTCGCTTGCACTGTAGGCCCACGGGATCTCTTTATCTTCCCAGAGCCAGGAATCCTGGAATTCAGCGATATATTCGGCGTTCCCATGATCGTTGAGCCGAATAGCGGCCCTATACCAAAACCAGGAGAGTTCTTGCTTGAAGACATAAGAAAATGGCGTGACATTATAAAAAGGCCAAAAGTTCTTGATGAGATTAACTGGGAAATGAGCGCTAAAGCAGTACTTGACAACCGTGATCCAGACTTAATGAAATTTGGCGGAGCCAGCGTTGGCAACGGCTACTTCATGATTCTTACATATTTCATGGGCTTCAACAACGCTTTGATTGCCATTATGGAAGAGCCAGAGGAAGTAAAAGAGCTGCTCAACTTTATCCTGGAGCTCAATCTCGAGCTGGGCAGAAAGTTCATTGAGTTCTTCAAGCCTGACGTCTTTCATATGGGCGATGACATAGCCCATGAACGCGACACGTTCATTTCTGAAGAAGTGTTCCTTGATATTTTTGAGCCTATGTGGCGCGCCCAAACGAAGCTGTACAAAGAAGCAGGCTTATATGCCGAGCACCACAACTGCGGTGCATTCCAGAGCTTTTTGCCTCATATTGTAGATATGGGGTTTAACTCCTGGAATCCAGCCCAGCCAAAGTTTAACGATCTGCCAGCTGTAAAGGAAAGGTTTGGCAGGAAGCTGGCAATATGCGGCGGCTTTGAGAGCAATGGCTACGTTTCATGGCCTGAGACAACTGAGGAAGAGGTTCGCGCTGAAGTCAAGAAAGCCCTTGATACCCTTGCGCCAAATGGCGGCTTTGCTTTCGGTGGAAACATCCTTGGAGCTATGGACAATCCTGAAGTCCAAAAGCGCAATGGCTGGATAACAGACGAGTACGAGAAGAATAAATATAAGTACTACTAAATGCCATAGCCGATACCCTTAATTTCGCTTGGCTTAAAAAAAGCGGTGCAGATATAGCTGCATCGCTTTTTCGTAAAGAAAGCCTTAAACATGCGCATCGGCAAGAGGCTGGAGCGCCATTATATATTTTTTGTATATGAGCTAATCCAGCGAACAACGCCATCGCGCTCATTAGTTTCGCAAATATAATGTGCAGCCCGCTTAAGCTCGGGATCTGCATTTCCTACTGCAACGCGCACATCACACGCCTTAAGCATAGGCAAGTCATTAGCGCTGTCCCCAAAGCCAACGACACAGCCAAATCCGTATTGCTCTCGAAGCCAATTTATTGCATTTTGCTTTGATGATTGTTCGCTATAAATTTCCAGGCACCAAACACTTTCGATATAGCGCTCTTTATATGCAATCGCGCTAATATCAGCAACACTCAAGAGATCGCTTTGTACAGCCACTATCTCATCATATTGGCCCAGTACAGCAAAGCAGGCAATGCATTTTGGCACAATGGCCTGAAAGCTGTTTGCCTTTATAAATTCTTTATTGTATCTGGCATTTCTGTACGCAATAAATTGCCTGACTGCGCTGCTGCCAAGCGTTTCATAGTATGATATCTGCGCATTGTTTTCAAATTTGTACAGAATCCCTGATGCGCTATGCTTTTTTAGCACTTTCAGAACGGCTTTGATCGCTATTTCATTTATTTCATGTATTAATGCGCTCTGGCTGCGGCCCATATCATAGATAAGCGCCCCGTTAAACAGTGCCAAAGGGACATTCCAGTTTACTTCACTTACGATCTTTGCGGCTGTCGCATATGTCCTGGCTGTAGCGGCTGAAATATAAAGCCCCTGCCCTATCATCTCATTTAGGGAGGCTTTTGAGTACTCCGACAGTTCAGCCCCGTTGCCAAGCAGTGTTCCGTCAAGATCAGCAATAAAAAGAGTTTTCGAATTTTTCATATGCCTCTGCCATTAAAAATAATAGCCACTTACGCAAATAGTTGCATAAATGGCATTCAAATTCTTGCCAAACTGTCTGCAAAAGCCTAGAACAGGCTCATGTTTTCTGAAATCGATGAGAGCTCGCCTTGGGTAAACAGCGATATCGTATAAAGCTTGCCATTGTCCAGGCTTACCTGCCTTGCTCCGCTGTTAAGCAATATTACATATGATCCGTCCTGTCCGAAAGCTTCGTTTATGCCGTACCAGTCGCTGCCATAGCCTACCTTTATTTCATACTTGCCCGGAGGCAGTGATATTGTGCATTCCTCCCCTACCCTTAAAAAAACGCCTGATATAAGGTTTTGGCCTTCGCTGTATACCTTTACAAAGCAGTTGCAGCTAACACTGCCGGGCAGTAATAGCTTTAATTGGCAGTAGCCTTGCGATCTGTAGTCGCCTCTGAATATTTCGCTGGTGCTTGGCACAGTGCGCAAGCAGCTTTGCGCCTGGGCTTCTGAGTCCTTAAACGCGCCAAGGGCACGAAACGCTGTGCGCGCTGAATAATATAGGCCGTTATTAAAAAGCGTAAGGGCTCTTTCATATTCAATGCCATTTTGCGCTTGCTCCAATAATTCCACGGAGTCTTTATAGCCGCCAAGAGAAGCCAATATTGCTGCAGCATCGCTGTAGCGGCCGCTTGCCATGTCTTCGCTCGCTTTGCTGTAGCTTTCGCTATTATGCTTTTCAATAGCAGCAACAAGCGATTCAGAGCGCGATGGGCTGTCCCTGTAGCTGCCAAGGGCGCTGTAGGCCGCTTGGGCTTTCACTAGCTCCCCGTTTGCTTCCAGCTCCTCTGCCGCAGCGTAATCGATTGAGTCAAGGTATGTTTTTGAGTCCTTAAAGCTTTCAACGCGCTTAAAATCCTCATATGCCCCCTCAATATCGCCTGACTCGTATTTCAGGGCAGCGCTGTTATATATAATTCCTTCTTCGCACCGCAAAGCCTGCTCGCTTGAGTCCCTGAACCTGCCAAGCGATTTAAAGCCGTCAGCTGCTTCATCATACATGCCCATGTTTGCCAGGCGCATATATGAATCATAAGCTTCGATTTTGCCTTTTGCGAAATATATATAAATAGCGATTGAAGATACAGCAATTAATAGCAGCATAGCAAACATAGCTGCTGCCTTCTTGCTTCGTTTGCGGGGGACTTCAGGCAAGTCAACCCTTTTCCATTCTATTAGGATGCCGCATTCCGGACAGAATACATCATCTCTTTCAATAGTTGCCCCGCACTCAATACACTTCAAAAAATCACCTTATTTCATGCATATTGACATCAACAGCTGTGTTTTTTCGGCGTTAAACTGCCTATAGCTTATCTCGTATGCATCGTCGCCTTTGATTTTGTAGCTAAAGCGGTATACATCAGACGGGCTTTTTATAGCCTTAAGCAGATCGCTTATATTCGCTTTTTGCATAAAGCTATTGCGCATCGGCCCCTTTGGAATCAGCTCAGCGATCATTTCAGAAATGCCCATATAATCGCCCAAAAGAGGAAGGCTGCTATGAACCCCTGTAGAGGAGCGCGCAATCATTTCGTATATGCCGCTGGTAGTATTGATAAGCGCAATGTACTCAAAAGACTCGCCAATAAGCATTTCAAACACTTTTTTAAGGTTGGCTGCTTCGAATTCCTGGCGCTTTTCATCGTCAATTGCTCTGATAAACATGGCAAACTGAACGCTGTTGCGCTCTTTCGGGTTGATGAACACTAAGCTTACTCTTATCCAGTGGTAGACTTCGTCATGGCCAAACAGAGTGCAGTCAAGGCTTAGGCTCTTCTCCTGGCGGGCAATTGAGGTATACAGGCTCTCTCTTGCATACATTCCTATAAAGTGGCCCCGGTATTCAGGATGAATGGCGGAGGCAACCTTCTCTAAAAAAACCTCGTAATTGCCGCTTTCGCTCACGCCGCTTGTAAAAAAAGAAGCGCCGTTTATAACATCATAATGGTTTTCGTCAAGGTTTGCTGACATGCAAAAGGGAAAAAACAGCTCAAGAAGCAGTGATGTTACTTCGCTGCTTACAATCTTCTTATCAGGCATCTACTGCTCCGTTAATTGATGTTTAGATAAATGATACCAAATCTTTGGCAAATATGCCAGTATTTAAGCGGGAATCCGTGATGTTTTATGCAGATAAAAGAAGATTTGAGCCATATGGCATAAAAAAAGGGAGGGATTGCTCCCCCCGCAAAGCCCGTATAAAATTCGCTTAGCGCTTTGAAAATTGTGGCGCTCTCCTTGCTTTCTTAAGGCCGTACTTTTTGCGCTCCGTCATTCTTGGATCGCGGGTTAGGTAGCCGGCTTTCTTGAGCTCCGGCCTCAGGTTGGGCTCAGCTTCAATTAAAGCCCTTGCCAGGCCGTGCTTAATTGCTCCGGCTTGGCCTGTATAGCCGCCGCCATATACATTCACTGATACATCATACTTTTCAGCTGTGTTTGTCAGCTCCATAGGCTGCATGGATATAATAACGAGCGTTTCCAGAGGGAAGTATTCCCTTAGCTCGCGCTTATTTACTGTGAATTTGCCGCTGCCCGGCCTAAGCAGCACTCGTGCAACAGCTTTTTTTCTTCTTCCTGTGGCTAATATTTGGTTGGTCATGTCTTAACCTTTCACTACATAAGGCTCAGGCATTTGCGCCTGGTGGTTGTGGGTTGGCCCAGCGTATACTTTTAGCTTCTTAAACAGCTTTCTTCCAAGGCGGTTCTTTGGCAGCATGCCTTTTACAGCCTTTTCCACTGCAAAAGTTGGCTTTTTTTCCATTAGATCCTTATAAGGTGTGAGCTTTACTCCGCCCGGGTATCCTGTATGCCTGAAGTACAGCTTTTTATTAAGCTTGTCGCCTGTAAGCTTTACTTTTTCAGCATTAATTACTATTACAAAGTCGCCTGTATCTAAATGCGGGCTGAAGTAGGGCTTGTGCTTGCCGCGGATAAGCGAAGCTGCTTCGCTTGCCAAGCGGCCTAATGCCACTCCTTCAGCATCGATGACATGCCAGTTGTGCTTTATTTGCTCTGGTTTGGCAGTCGCCGTAGTTCTTGTCAGCATTTTGTCCCTCCTGGAAATTGCTTAACTAGAAAAAGCCATTTGCGTTCTGGGGCTAATCAAAACGCGATGACAGCATTCCTATTCTATTGCCGAATAGCTTCATTGTCAATGCTTTTTGGCTATTTTAGGCGCTTTATTGTGTGCATATTCCTTTTAGGCGCGCCAAGCGCTTTGCAGGCTTGCTGTTTGGTGCTAAAATTGTATAATAGAGCAAAGGAGACAAAATGGCACAGGAGTTTGGTACAAAAACCAGAATATACAGCACAACAGATATAAGCAGCGCCGAAGCTTTGGCCAGGAGCATTGAAGCGTTTTTAGCAGATCAGGAAGACATGGCCTGCCAAAGCTTTGAAACTGATAGCGGCTTTGTCATTCAGGCGCGCAAAGCAGATGAATGGAAAAAATACGTGATGCTTGACAATGCTGTCCAAATCAACATTGTAAGCCTTGGGGAGTATGCCCATGTTGAGATAGGCAGCGGAAAATGGGCTAGCAAGGCGGCTGCCGGCGTGATTGGACTGATGAGCACCGGGCTATTGGGCATAGCGCTGGTCGGGTTCTCAGCTTTTGGGGCACTGGATTTATACAGCCTGCCGGACAGAGTGTTTAGGCATATAGAAAGCATTTACGGAATAAAAGACGAAGCAGCCCCGCAGCGAAAGAGCGAAGCTGCAAAGTGCCCTAACTGCGGGCTGTCGATATCCACATACTCCAAGTTCTGCTCAAACTGCGGCCAGAAGCTATAAATAGGGTTCAAATAAAAAGTGCAGGATGCCAATAGGCACCTGCGCTTTTTTGTTCGTTTATTGCTGCTTTAGGCTATGCTTGGGCAGCAGCTTCGCGTTCATTGATCTCAAGTTGCATTTGCTCAACTTTTTCTCTGTTAAGCATCCTGAATCCAAAGAACAAAATTATTGAATATATCGTAGTTCCAATGGCTGGCAGCCATCTGAGCATTATAACAATGCCCCTCTTTAGCTCCATTGTTGCATCAGCCGGAGCGATGCTTGCATCAAAGTTGACCATTGAAAGGATTATTGGCACTACAACGCCTCTAAGGGTTAAGCCTATTTTGATAGGTATTGTTTGCGAGCCCATAACAAGGGCTGAAGTGTCTTTGCCTGTTTTCCACCTGGCGTACACAACGCAGTCACCATACAGCGCCTGCATATTTGCCATGGAGAAGCTCGAGAATACGCGGGCTATGCACATGACTACAATCATTGCTATCGGGTTTGTATATGCGAAGAAAAGCCCGATTACAACGTTTGAGAGCACTGTGCCTGCCTGCCCAATCAGCACTGCATTCCTGTTGCCGAATGTCCTGCCTGCCCATCCTGAGAAGTATGAAGCGAAGGTTCCGACGATCGCCGTTGCAAGAAGCTGCATCGGGTAGTATTTGTAGTCCATGACATAAATGTAGTAGTAAGTTGTTGCAGTTGAAACTGCAGAGGTGAAAACGCTTGATATTATTGCGCCAACAAGTATTGTCAGCAAAGGCGGATTTTGGAATACGCTCTTTACAAGGTCGGGAAGCGTTATCATGTTCATCTGGTTGCTGCCTTGTGCCTTGGCTTCCTCGCCTGTTGCCTCTGAACCGGCAGTTGCCCAGTATGAGATCCAGCATGTGATTGCATAGAAAATGCTTGTTAGTGCTGCAAGCAGCGTAAACACGTATTTTTCGTCCATCGTTTGCTGGAGCCTTGTAATGTTTGGCAGCACTGCATAGGAATAGATAATTCCTGCTGCTGATGTCCATGTAGCGCGCCGTGATGCCAGGGTCGATCTTTCATTGCTGTCACTGGCAAGAACATTCATCATATTCAAGTTGGATGTCCATGTCATCGTACGGGTGCCGTTAGTGACAAACATCATAAGGCCGCATAAAAATAGCGCAAAGCTTGTTGGCCCTATGTTAGAAAAACATAAGATGAATGAGATAGATACAAGTGGAGGGAACAATAGTATGTACGATCTGTTCTTGCCCCACTTCATCGGCTTAAGGGCACTGATGAGTGCGGCATAAACGGGCTGGGCAAACGCGTCCAGCGTATAGGCTACAGAGTTTGCCAAAGCGATGCCTGCCATAGGGAACTTGGCGACATTGATCATGTAGTACATCCAGAAAAAGTTCTCGATATTCGCCATAAACGAAAAGCCAAAGTCTGAAATGCCGTATAAATTTTTGGCCCTGTTGGATAGCGGTTTTTTGTTGTCCATGATATCCCCCTTGCATGGCCTAATAATGCATCTTGCATATATACCTGCTGCAAAAGGCCGGCACATGGAAAAGCAAAGCAGCCAAGCATAGCGCAAATGATATTAGATCATTAAAAAATTGAGTAAAATCATTAATATAATACCATAGATAGCTTTAAAATTTCAAGCAGGAATTTTGCATGCTAACTAAAATTTATTAGATATATTATGGTGCATAACCCAAAAAAAACCCCTGCAAACGACAGTGGCGCCTATAATTTTCGTATTTAGAACTGGATGCATTATATTTCCAAAGCCTCAGCGCTATAGCAAACGCTTGCCAGGTACAGCCCGCACGCCGGGGCTGTTATCGCTTCTTTTAAGCGAATCCCGCTTTCCAGGGAGTTGGCAAAGGCGCCTAGCGCCAGCTTGCCGCTGCCAACACTCGCAAGGGAGCCGGCAAAAATCCTTGCCATATTATACAAAAAGCCGTTTGCGCTGAATCGAAGCGAAATAAAGCTGCCCTGCTGCTTTGCTTCGGCTTTCAAAACAGTGCGCACTGTTGTCTTTTGGTTAGAGCCCACGGACATAAATGCCTTAAAATCGTGGCTTCCAACGATCGCTTGTGCGCCTTGCTGCATTTTGCCAATATCAAGGCCTCTCCCAAAGTGCCAGGCGCGGCTGTATATAAGGGGGTTTTGTATTTCGCTTAAGTCGATAATGTATAAATATTCTTTTGAAACTGCGCTGTAGCGCGCATGAAATCCTTCGCTGACATCAGTTGCGCTCATAACCCTGATGTCTCTGGGCAGTTTGGTATTAAGGGCGAGAGGGAGTTTGCCTGCCGGAATCGCGCAATTTGTATGAAAGCTAGCTGCCTGGCCCAAGGCATGCACTCCTGCATCAGTCCTGCCTGAGCCGGCCAGATCGGATGATTCGCCGGTTACAGCATAAATGGCAGCTTTTAGCGCTTCAGATACGCTGGGCGCGTTAGGCTGCTCTTGCCAGCCGCTGTATGCGCTTCCGTCATATGCTACTCTCAGAAGTATATTTCTCACACCAGCGCCTTTGTAAAGTAGCATGCGGCCAGGGCAGCAACCAGGCATGTCATGCTTAAATGGTCAGCCGGGCGGTATTTGAGCTCTTTCATGCGGGTGCGGTTCGTTCCCCCTGTGTAGCATCTTGATTCCATTGCCATTGCAAGCTCGCTTGCCCTTTGTATAGCGCTTACGAACAAAGGCACCAGTATAGGAATCATGGCTTTTGCCCTTGCAGCAATATTGCCTGACTCAAAATCAGCGCCGCGGGATTTTTGCGCCTTGACAATCCTGTCAAGCTCCTCTGTCAAGGTCGGTATAAAGCTAAGGGCGATGCTCATCATCATTCCGATCTCATGGGAAACTTTAGACAGCAACGGCACTTTTCTTAACAGCATTTCTATGCCGTCAGTTAATGCTACTGTAGTTGTTGTTAAGGTCAATAGTGACGATCCGGTAATTATGAGCACCAGCCTGGCTGCCATGTTTGCTGCCAAGCTTATGCCGCTGTCTGTTATTTTGATAAACCCCATCTGCCATACAACATTGCCTTGTGTCCAGACGAGATTAATAATCGAGGTAAAAACGATCACCATCAATATCGGCTTCAGGCTTCTAAGCACATAGCTAATTGGCACCTTTGAGCAGGCTACGCATACGCAAAGCAGTATGAACGCAATGCCATAGCCGTATAAGTTGTTTACAAAAAACAAACCCATTACATACAAAAAAACGCCCTTTAGCTTTGTCCTTGGATCAAGCCGGTGCATAGGCGAATCCACAGGGTAATATTGGCCTACTGTTATGTCATTCATATGAACAACCCCCTTTGCCAAACTTCAGCATGGCTTTGCCTGCCTAAGGCATCTGGCGATTTCAGCAACAGCTTCATCGCAAGTATAAAACGAGGCGTCAACGCTAAAGCCTCTTTCCTTGAGCATCAGCAGAACTTTTTTTGCCTGGGGCACCTCAAGGCCAATGCTTTCGAGAAGATCAGCATGCGCAAAGACCTCGTTAGGGCTCTCAAAGAGCAACAGCTCGCCTTTTGAAAACACCATCACCCGATCGCAATACTCAGCGACATCATCCATGTTGTGCGAGACGAGAAAGATGCTTATGCCTATCTCTTTGTTCATGCGGCGAATGCTTCTCAGAATGCCTTCCCTGCCTACTGGGTCAAGGCCGCTGGCTGGCTCGTCCAATACCAGTATTTGGGGCTTCATAGCTAAGACCCCTGCAATTGCCACCCGCCTTTTCTGGCCTCCTGAAAGATCGAAAGGCGACTCGTCTTTTAGCTTCTCAAAGTCAAGGCTCACAAAATCCATTGCCTCCCTGACCAGGAAATCCGTTTCGCTTTTTGAAAAGCCCAGGTTGGTTGGGCCGAATGCGATGTCTTTGTATACAGTCTCTTCAAAAAGCTGGTACTCAGGGTACTGAAAGACTATTCCAACTCTCTTTACGATCTCTTTCATTGGCATTTTTTTGTCAGACAGATCAAACCCGTTAACTATCACGCTGCCTGAGGTTGGCGTTAGAAGCTTGTTAAGGTGCTGAATGAGTGTAGACTTGCCGCTTCCTGTATGGCCAATTATGCCTATGAATTCATGCGCCAGCGTTTTGAATGTTACGCCCTTGATTGCTGTAAACTCAAACGCTGTGCCAACAGCATAAGTATGTGTTAGAGAGATTGTTTCAACTGCCATATTGCTTCTACTAATTCCTCACAGCTTAAAGCCGTCCCCTCGATAGGGAAGCCAGCTATTTTTAGGCCATCAGCGATTTGCACTACTTCCGGCGCTGCAAGGTTCAATGGCGACAAAGCGGAAAGATCAGAAAATGCATCTCTTGGCGTTTTGTCAAATGCCACTTTCCCTTCGTTTAATGCAATTATCCTGCTTGCTGTAATAAGCTCCTCCATATAGTGGGTTATATGGATTATGGTAACGCCTTCTTCGGCATTGAGCCTGTGCATGGTGTCAAGAAGCTCTTTGCGCCCTTGCGGATCAAGCATAGCGGTTGATTCATCGAATATAATGCACTTTGGCTTCATAGCAAGAACCCCTGCTATGGCTATGCGCTGCTTTTGGCCACCGGAGAGCTGGCTTGGGCGCTTGTCTTTGTATTCAGCCATGCCTACAAGCGCAAGGCTTTCATCTACTGTATCGCGTATTTCGTATGGTGGCTTGCCCAGGTTTTCCGGCCCGAATGCAACATCTTCCTCTACAATTGTAGCAATCATCTGGTTGTCAGGGTTTTGAAAAACCATGCCAACATTTCGGCGTATTTCCTTGATTTCATTCTCGTTTTTCGTGTTCATTCCAAGGACGGTAACATCGCCTTTTGTTGGCAGTAATAGGCCATTTAGCAGTTTGGCGAGTGTAGACTTGCCTGATCCGTTATGGCCGGCTATTCCAATAAACTCGCCTTCACAAAATTCAAGGTTTATGTCATCTAGCGCTGTTTTCGAAGAGTCAGCTTCATCATAGGAAAAGCTGGCTGCCTCCAAGCGTATCATGGTTTTCATTTTTTGCCTCAAAAGGGCAAGGGCCAAAATGCAAAAGCAGCCTAGCGGTGCTAGACTAGCTCAAGTATCGCAATTTCAGCGCCATCTCCACGCCTTGTGCCTAGCTTAAGCACACGCGTATAGCCGCCATTGCGGCCGATATATTGCGGCGCAATTTCTTCAAAGAGCCTATATACCACATCCGCTTCATATATATAAGCTGCCGCTTGCCGGCGGGCATGAAGATCGCCTCTTTTCCCAAGCGTTATCATCTTGTCTACGATCTTGCGCGCCTCTTTGGCTCGGTATAGTGTCGTATTAACTCGTCCATATTTAAGAGTCTGGGTTACCAGGCCCCTGAGCAGCGCTTTTCGCTGATCGGTTGGCCTTCCCAGTTTTCTGTGTCCGCTATGCATCTTAAATGCTCCTTATCTTTATGCCACAAGCCTTCTGTATCAGGTTTCTTCCGTCTGCCTGAGGGAAAGGCCTATTTCGCCGAGCCTCTTTTTTATCTCATTAAGGGATTTTTTGCCTAAGTTTCGAACTTTCTGCATGTCGTCTTCCGACTTGCTGATAAGCTGCTCAACAGTGTGGATATCAGCGCGCCTCAGGCAGTTTGAGCTGCGAACAGACAGCTCTAGCTCTTCTATCGACATGTCTAATACTTTCTCTTTTTCGTTCTCCTGGCGCTCGACCATGAGCGTGAGGTTAAGAATGTTCTCGTTCATGTCTATAAAGAGCTGGAAGTGCTCATTTAGCACCTTGGAAGCCAGTGATACAGCCTCTTCAGGCGAGATGGTTCCATTTGTTGTAACTTCAAGCATCAGCTTGTCATAGTCGGTAACGTTGCCGACCCTGGTGTTCTCTACAGAGAAGTTAACCTTCGTAACAGGAGTGAAGATCGAGTCGACAGGGATTGTCCCTATAGGCGTGTCTTCCTTTTTGTTCTTCTCGCTGCCGACATAGCCTCTGCCAGACTCGATTACAAGGCTCATGTTCAGCTCAGCGCCTTTCATAAGCAGTGCTATGTGGGCGTTGGGGTTTAGCACCTGCACGTCTGCATCAAGCAGTATGTCGGCGGCTGTTACCTCTTTTTCGCCTTGCGCTTGTATATAAACAGTTTTTGGCCCTTCGTCATTTAGCTTAAAAACTACTTTTTTTAAGTTCAGGATTATTTCTAAAACGTCTTCTGCGATTCCGTCCAGCGTTGAAAATTCATGAAGCACGCCGTCTATCTTTACGCTTGTAATTGCGTATCCCGGCAACGAGCTAAGCATGATCCTCCTTAGAGAATTCCCAAGCGTGATAGCATACCCTCTCTCAAGTGGCTCAACGATGAACTTGCCGTATGATCTTTGTGGGTTAACGTCAGTAATTTCTATATTTGGTTTTTGAAACTCTAACATAAAATGCGACCCTCCATCCATAATTAACGCAGAATGCTTTGCATATCAAACGCCGTTATGCTTTTTATAGCATATACGCGCATCTTGCGCCTGCGTGCATTTCAGCACGCCCTTGCTCCTATAAGCTCCTTTTTTACAAGAGCGCTTCGGCAAACAGCCGGAATTGCGCAGCTTGCTAAGCGCTGGCAGCATTATTTAGAGTAAAGCTCTACTATTAATTGCTCTTGAATAGGAATTTCAATATGCTCTTTAGTTGGCTGGGAGAGCATGCTTCCTTTCATTGCTTCAAAGTCTACTGTCAAAAAGTTTGGCACCGGCCTTGACTGGTTATCCTCAATAATCTCAATAAACTTTGGCGACTTTTTGGATTTTTCCTTAAGCTGTATCGTCTGGCCAGGCTTTACAATATAGGACGGAATATTGGTTTTGTGGCCATCGACTGTAAAGTGGTTGTGCAGAACAAGCTGCCTTGCCTCTTTGCGCGATTTGGCAAATCCGAGGCGGTACACAACATTGTCAAGCCTTGACTCAAGCAGCATAAGCAAGTGTTCGCCAGTAACCCCGCCTTTTTTCAGCGCTATCTCATAGTATTCTTTAAACTGCTTTTCGAGAACGCCATATATGCGCTTAACTTTTTGCTTTTCCCTTAGCTGGGTGCCATACTCAGAAAGCTTGGCATTCTTCTTGCCATGCTGGCCTGGCGCATATGAGCGCCTTGAAAGCGCGCATTTTGCGCTGTAGCAGCGGTCGCCCTTTAAGTAGAGCTTCTCTTTCTCCCTGCGGCACAGCCTGCAGGAAGCATCAGTATATCTGGCCATTAGATGAGGCCTCCGACTAATTTATGCATTTTATTAAACCCTTCTTCTCTTAGGAGGCCTGCACCCGTTGTGGGGGATTGGGGTTACATCCTTAATTGAAATTATCTCTAGGCCTGCTGCTTGGAGGGCGCGAATTGCAGCTTCCCTTCCTGAGCCGGGGCCTTTTACAAAAACATCTACAATGCGAAGGCCATGCTCCATTGCCCGCTTTGCAGCCTCTGTAGCAGCTGACTGTGCAGCGAACGGGGTGGATTTGCGCGATCCTTTAAAGCCTAGCTCGCCGGCGCTGGACCAGCCGAGCACGTTGCCGCTTAAATCGGAAAGCGTAATTATTGTATTGTTAAATGTTGAGCGGATATGCGCTTGGCCTTTCTCGATATTCTTTTTGACTCTGCGCTTTCTTCCGCGAATGGTTTTCTTAGCTGTTGCCAATTTTAACTCCTACTTTTTGGATTTCTTTCCAACAGTCCTCTTAGGCCCTTTGCGCGTGCGCGCATTTGTCTTGGATCGCTGCCCCCTTACGGGCATTCCCCTTCGGTGCCTTAACCCTCTGTAGCAGCCGATCTCTGTCAAACGCTTGATATCCAGAGCAACCTCACGCTTTAGGTCGCCTTCTACTGTATAGTCATTGTCAATTAAAGTCCTAAGCTTATTGACTTCTGATTCAGTGAGGTCTTTCACTCTTTTATCTGGGTCTACTTCTGCATCAGAGAGAATTCGGTTGGATAGCACTCTGCCTATTCCATAAATATATGTCAGGCCGATCTCAACCCTCTTGTCTCTAGGCAAATCCACTCCGGCTATTCTCGCCATTAGGCATAATCCTCCGTATTATTCAACTCGTATTATCCTTGCCTCTGCTTGTGCTTCGGGTTAGAGCAAATGACCATTACTCGGCCTTTCCTCTTAATAACCTTGCACTTTTCACACATGGGCTTTACACTTGGCCGCACTTTCATGAAACAGTATCCTCTTTCTTGCCTTTTTCTCGCCAGATTATCCTTGCCTTTTTGGGATCATACGCAGATAGCTCCATGGTTACTCTATCACCGGGCAGTATCTTGATGTAATTCATCCGCAGTTTGCCGGAGATATGAGCAAGCACTTCATATCCATTCGTGAGCCTTACTTTGAAGTTCGTGTTTGGTAAAGCTTCCAGCACAACGCCTTCTACTTCGATATAATCGCTTTTACTCAATTCATTCCCCTTCTTTACTAATACGTTCTGTGTCGGATGCAAGAATTCTGCGAATCTGCGCATCAGCAGACCCTGAGAGCAAAATTTCCTGCATGTTTTCGATAAACTGGCTTGTCAGCTGAAGGTGCTTTTGCTTTTTCTTTTTAGGGCTGGCAGCTTTTCGCAGCTTTCCGTCAGCAAGATAGGCATATTCGCCTTCTACACAGGTTACTGCCATCTTGCGGCCTTTGTCGCGCCCTGCTTTGCTGAGCACAACGCACCCTGCTTTTAGCTCTATCAAGGCTAGCCCTCCAGCTCTGTCAGAATTAGTGGGCCAGCTTTGGTAATCGCTACAGTATGCTCATAGTGGCTGGAAAGCTTGCCATCTGCAGTGCGCGCCGTCCAGCCGTCGCTGTTGATTTTTACCTTTGCTGAGCCTTGGTTTATCATTGGCTCTATTGCCAGCACCATGCCTGCATAAAGCCTTATTCCGGTTCCGGCTTTGCCATAGTTTGGTATGCTTGGCGGCTCGTGCATCTTCTTGCCGATGCCATGGCCAACAAATTCCCTGACTACGCTAAACCCGTTAGCTTCCGATGTTTCCTGTACAGCATGCGAGATGTCATGCAGCCTGCATCCGGGCCTTGCAAACTCAAGCGAGTTGTAAAAGGCAAGCTTTGATGTTTCAATAAGCAGCCTTGCTTCATCGGAAATGGCGCCGACTGCATAAGTGTTGGCATTGTCGCCTACATATCCATTATATACAGCGCCAACATCGATGGATATTATATCGCCTTCCTTTAGAATGGCTTCCCTTGAGGGAATCCCATGGATTATTTCATCGTTCACTGATGCGCATATGGAGTTCGGGAAGCCATTATAGCCCAGAAAGGCTGGAGTGGCTCCGTTTGAGACGATAACGCCAAAAGCGATTTCGTCAAGCTCCCAAGTCGATATGCCGGCTCTTACTGCATCGCCGGCTGCCTTTAGCGCCAGCGCTGAAATGCGGCAAGCCTGTCGCATCAATGAGATTTCATACTCGCTCTTTGTTTCGATCATAGGCTGTCTAATATTTGCTTTATTGCCTGGCTTACCTGGGCTATTGGCTTGTCGCCGCCAACCTTGGCAAGCAGGCTCTTTTCCTCGTAATAGCCAATAAGCGGCTTTGTCTTTTCGTCATACTCGACAAGGCGGGCTTTTATGGTCTCTTCCTTGTCATCAGGCCTGTGGACAAGCTCAGCTCCGCATTTGTCGCAAATTCCCTCAATCTTTGGAGGGTTGTTTGAAATGTGGAATGCCGCCCCGCATTCAGGGCAGACCCTTCTGCCTACAATGCGCTCTGTAAGCAGGCTGTAGTCCACATCTATAAGCAGCACCTGGTCAATAGCCTCTCCGGCAGCTTCAAGGGCGTCTGCCTGGGCCAGGCTTCGAGGAAAGCCGTCAAGCAGGTAGCCGTTTTGGCAGTCGCTTTCTGAAATGCGGCTTATGAGCATTTCAACGGTCAAGGCATCCGGAACCAGGAGGCCTCCATCCATATATTCTTTGGCTTTAAGGCCAAGGGGGGTGCCCTCTTTTAGGTTTTTGCGGAAGATATCGCCTGTTGATATGTGGGCAATGCTGTATGCATCGACGATAAATTCTGACTGGGTGCCTTTGCCGGCGCCTGCCGGCCCAAGTATTATTAGCTTCATGAATCTTGCCCCCTTCTTTATAGGAACCCTTTGTAATTTCTCATAATCAGATGCTGCTCGAGCTGCTGTATCATCTCGAGGGCAACGCCAACAACAATTAGCGTTGATGTGCCGGTAAACTGAAGATCGTTAGTCTTCATTACCGCGCTGACTATGGTTGGCAGTATTGCTATAATAGCCAAAAATATAGCTCCGGACAGCGTCAGCCTGTTAAGAATCCTTTGCATATACGCTACTGTCGGCTTGCCAGGCCGTATGCCCGGTATAAACCCGCCATTCTGCTGAATATTCTCGGCAACTTCCTGCGGATCGAATGATACGAGCGTGTAAAAAAAGGTAAATGCAACAATAAGCAGCATATAAAAGGCAATCGTCCAAGGCTTTGTCATATCCATAGAATTTGACAGGTTGGCCAGGAACTTGTTGTTCGGAAAGAATGAAGCCATCTGTGATGGAAACAAAGTCAGGGTTTGCGCAAAGATTATCGGTATAACGCCTGACTGGTTAACCTTAAGCGGCAGGTGCGTGTTCCGCCCGCCGTACACTTTTCTTCCAACAACGCGCTTGGCGTATTGGACAGGTATCTTTCGGGTGCCTTCCTGAATAGCAATGACCCCGACAATCGAAAAGAACATGAATGCCAGGATGAATGCAACGATGTATACTGCATAGCTGCCTATTCGTATGCCATTGTATGTTTGGACTATAGTTGTCGGAATGCCCGAGACTATTCCTGCGAATATTATCACCGACACGCCATTGCCAAGCCCCCGGTCCGTTATCTGCTCGCCCATCCACATGAGCAGGGATGTGCCGCCGCATATGACTGATGTTACCATTGCTACGACTAAAGTGGATCTTATTGTTAATAGCTGCGTAAAGCCCAGCACCATTCCGAGCGCTTGCACAATTGCCAGCGCCACTGAAAGATAGCGCGTATAGGCAGCAATAGCCTTCCTGCCCTTTTCACCCTCTTTATTGAGGTTTTCAAGGTAAGGGATGGCAATCGTAAGCAGCTGCATTACTATTGAGGCATTAACATATGGCGAGATCCCCATAGCAAATATTGAGAATCGGCTAAAGTTGTTGCCTGATATAACATTAATAAGGCCAAACAGGCTGTTTTGCGAAATAATGCTGCGTAGCTCTTCGTAATTAATATACGGTACCAGGATTGCAGAGCCGAGGCGGTATATTAATAGCACAAGGAGCGTAAACAAGATTCTTCTCCTTAGCTCGGGCAGCCTCCAAGCATTCCTGATTGTCTCAATCATTGCAGCGCCTCAGCCTTTCCGCCTGCCGCAATAATCTTTTCTGCTGCGCCAGCGCTGATTTTGTGCGCTGTGACATTTAGGGCGCGATCCAGCTCGCCATTGCCAAGTATTTTCAGCAGCTTATATTTGTTTTTGACAATCCCTCTGCCCTTTAGCGTTTCGAGGTTTACATCCTCACCGCTCTCAAAGCCCGCAAGCTTTTCCAGATTGACAACGGCGTATACCTTTTTAAACCTGGCATTCGAGAAGCCGCGTTTCGGAACGCGCCTTGTCAATGGCATTTGCCCGCCCTCAAATCCGGGCCTTACGCCGCCGCCTGAACGGGAATTCTGCCCATCTTGCCCACGGCCTGCAGTTTTGCCTTTGCCTGAGCCAATGCCCCTGCCTTTGCGTGTGGGCTTTTTGCGGGAGCCTGGCGCTGGCTTTAGTTCATTTAGCTTAAGTGCCATTGGGGCCTCCTATATTTCTTCCACTTTCAGCATAAAGCCGATTTTTTGGATAATGCCTCTGGTAGACGGCAGATCAGCCAGTACAACGCTCTGGCCTATTTTCTTTAGGCCAAGGCCCTTGACTGTTGCCCTTTGTGAGGGGCTTCTTCCAATAAGGCTGCGGACCAAAGTTAGTTTTATTTGTTTGTCGGCCATTGGCAGCCTCCTTATCCTAGTATTTCTTCTACTGTCTTGCCGCGCTTGCGCGCAACGTCTTTAATGTCAAGTAGCCCTTCTAGGCCGGCAAGCGCTGCCTTAACCATGTTGTGCGGGTTATTTGAGCCAACGGACTTGGTCCTTATGTCTTTTATTCCTGCAAGCTCAAAGACTGCCCTTGCCGGGCCGCCTGCTATGATGCCGGTGCCCTGAGGGGCTGGTATCATAAGCACCTTGCCGGCGCCGAAATGGCCTATTGTCTGGTGAGGGATAGTAGAGCCTCTGAGCGTTACTGTAATCATATGCTTTTTGGCATCCTCAACCCCCTTGCGTATTGCTTCAGGAATTTCGATTGCTTTGCCAATGCCGCAGCCAACATGCCCGTTTTCGTCGCCTACAACAACAAGGCAGGAAAAGCGGAAATTCTTGCCGCCCTTTACAACCTTCGCAACGCGGTTTATGGATACAACCTGGTCTTTTAGCTCAATCTCATTAGGGTTAAACTCTTCTGACATCATTTTCTCCTTGAACTGCTAGGGCTAAAACTCAAGCCCTGCCTCGCGGGCAGCATCGGCGAGCTCCTTGACGCGGCCGTGGTAAAGGTATCCGCTTCTGTCAAAGACAATGTTTTTGAAGCCCAGCTCGACTGCCTTTTGGCCAATAGCCTGGCCTACCCTGGCAGCCGCTTCCTTGTTTATCCGGCTCTCCAGGCCCTGCATGCCTTTTGAAGAGGCTGTAGCCAGCGTAAAGCCGGTTGTGTCGTCAATCAGCTGCGCATAGATATAGCGGTTGCTTCTGTAAACATTGAGCCTTGGCCTAATCGTGTTTCCTGATATTTTCTTGCGAATACGAAGGTGGCGTTTGTGGCGCATTTTGTTCTTGCTTGGTTTGTTTATCATATTGCCCTCTTAGCCTGTCTTTCCGACTTTAAGTTTTACTACCTCATCTGAGTAGCGCACGCCTTTGCCCTTGTATGCGTCCGGAGGGCGAATGGCGCGAATATTGGCTGCATGCTGGCCTACCTTCTGGCGATCGATGCCCTCAATTATAATCCTGTTGTTGCCTTCGACTGTCGTGGTGATGCCGTCTGGATCAACCCTTTCAACCGGATGCGAAAAACCAAGGACTAAGTTGAGCTTGTTGTCGGTTTTTGAGGCCCTGTAGCCAACGCCGACAATGCTAAGCTCTTTTTTGAAGCCTTCAGTAACGCCTACCACCATGTTTGATATCAGCTTTCTTGCTAGGCCATGCTGCGCTCTGTGCTCTTTTGCGTCGCTAGGCCTTGCAACTTTGAGCACTCCGTCTTCTATTTCAACCGTGAGATCCGGGTGTATTGCCTGTTCAAGCTCGCCTTTTGGGCCCTTAACTTTTATTAGGCCTTTTTCAATTGTTATCTCAACGCCTGCTGGTATTTCAACAGGCATTCTGCCAATTCTTGACATACCGTTTCTCCTATGCTTACCAGATATAGCAGAGGACTTCCCCTCCTATATTAGCTTTTCTGGCTTTTTTGTCAGTCATCAACCCTTTCGAAGTGGATATAATGGCGACTCCAAGGCCGTTTAGCACTTTTGGCACTTCATCTTTAGCTGCATATATGCGCAGCCCAGGCCTTGAGATACGGCGCAGCCCGCTTATTACTTTGTGCTCGCCTTTTTCGTACTTGAGCATTATCTCAATTATCCCCTGCTTGCCGTCTTCAGCTACTCTAAAACCGTTTATATAGCCCTCGTCGAGCATTATTTGGGCTATTGCCTTTTTTAGGTTAGATGCAGGAACCAGAACGCTCGCATGCTTGGCATGGTTGGCGTTTCTTATTCTCGTCAGCATATCAGCAATCGGATCGGTTACAGCCATCGTGGCAACCTCCTTATCGTTAACTGCCCGCCCACTAAAAGGCGGGAGCCTTTGTGCACTTCCGGCAGGAGCCGGAAGGCTTTGTATTTTTTTTGTTTGTTACCAGCTGGCTTTTCTTACGCCAGGGATTTCGCCCCTGTATGCAAGCACCCTAAAGCAAATTCTGCAAATGCCGTACTTGCGCAAGTAAGCATGCGGCCTGCCACAGATTTTGCAGCGGTTGTAAGCCCTTGTTGAAAACTTTGGCTCACGCTTTTGCTTGGCTATCATAGACTTTTTTGCCATGCTTCCTCCTATTAAAGTGCGCTTGTTTGGGCAAATGGCATGCCTAGCTGCCTAAGCAGCTCGTAGCCTTCTTCATCAGTGTCTGCTGTAGTCACAATCACAATGTCCAGGCCGCGGATTCGCTCTATCTGATCATAATTTATCTCCGGGAATATAAGCTGCTCTTTTACTCCCATAGCATAGTTGCCCCTGCCGTCAAAAGAGGCCGGGTTGACCCCGCGAAAGTCGCGTATTCTTGGAATGGCGATATTAATCAGCTTGTCAGCAAACTCATACATGCGCTCAGCGCGCAGTGTAACCTTTGCAGCAATGTCCATGCCTTTGCGAAGCTTAAAGTTGGAAACTGAGCGTTTGGCTTTTATCACTATCGGTTTTTGGCCTGATATGATTGCAAGCTCGTTGACCGCAGCTTCCATCGCTTTAGTGTTGTCCTTTATGTCTCCAAAGCGCATTGTTACCAGTATTTTTTCCAGCTTGGGAACCTGCATAATGTTTGTGTAGCCAAACTTCTCCTGCAGCGCCGGAACCACATCTTCTTTGTACTTGTCTCGTAATCTGCTCATATATAACCACGCATGCTAATTATCAAATATCTCGCCGCATTGCTTGCAGTAGCGCACTTTTTTGCCGTCTGCCAGGAACATCTTTCCTGTGCGGACGCCCTTTTTGCACTTATCGCAGTACAATGCAACATTTGAGATATGAATTGAGCCTTCAATATCAATTATTCCTGCTTGCCTGTTCATGCCGTCAGATTTCATGTGCTTTTTGCGCAGGTTTGCGCCTTCTACAATGACTCTTTCGGTTTTGGGAAAGACTTTGAGGACTTTGCCGCGGTAGCCCCTTTCCCTTTTGTGGACGCCGCCTTCGACAACCACGATGTCATCTTTTCGTATTTTCATTTGGTTGCTTGCCTCCTACAGAACTTCCGGCGCCAAAGAGACAATTTTCATGAACTGTTTGTCACGAAGCTCTCTTGCGACAGGCCCGAATATGCGGGTTCCTCGGGGCTGGTTGTCGTCTCTTATCAAAACAGCAGCATTTTGGTCAAAGCGTATATGGCTGCCGTCGGGCCTCATTGTTCCGGATACAGTCCTTACAACAACGGCTTTGACAACTTCGCCTTTTTTGACGCTGCTGCCCGGGTTAGCGCTTTTCACCGAACAGACAATAATGTCGCCAACGTTCGCATACCTTCGTTTTGAGCCGCCGAGCACCCTTATGCACAGCAGCTCTTTGGCGCCTGTATTGTCGGCTACCTTTAAGCGCGACTCTTGTTGAATCATTGTGCTCTCCTATTTGGCCCTACTTTGCCTTCTCAACAATTTCCACAAGCCTCCAGTGCTTGTTTTTGGAGAGGGGCCTTGTTTCCATTATTTTAACTGTATCGCCTATGCGGCACTGGTTGAGCTCATCATGTGCCATTAAGCGCTTTGTTCTCTTTACTCGCTTTTTGTACTTATAGGGAGGGATATTTGCCATAGTAACGACTGCAACAATTATTGTTTTGTTGGCTTTGTCGCTTACTACCTTGCCTATTCTGACTTTTCTATTGTTTCTAGTTTCTTGCATTTGCCTCTTCCCCTGCTCTTTCGAGCTCCCTTTGGCGTAGAATGGTCTTTATTCTAGCATAGTCCTTCTTGCATTCGCGAATGCGCATGGGGTTTTCCAGCTGCCCTGTCGCATTCTGAAAGCGAAGGCTAAACAGCTCTTCCTTGAGGCTAGAAAGCTCGCTCATAAGATCACTGTCAGTTCTAAGCCTTAAGTCTTTTGCCTTCACTATTAGTCACCACTTTCAGCAGTTTTTTCTCTAACAACAAACCTTGTCTTTATCGGAAGCTTGTTTTGCGCCAGGCGCATGGCTTCCCTTGCGGTTTCTTCGCTCACGCCGGCAAGCTCAAACATGATCCTGCCCGGCTTGACTACTGCAACCCAATACTCCGGCGAGCCTTTGCCTTTGCCCATGCGGGTTTCGGCCGGCTTCTTTGTAACTGGCTTGTCTGGGAAGATTTTTATCCAGACTTTGCCGCCTCTTCTTATATACCTTGTCATTGCTATACGGGCAGCCTCTATTTGGCGGGACTTAATCCAGCCAGGCTCAAGCGCTTCTATTGCATAGTCTCCGTATGTTATCGTGTTGCCGCGGAGCGCTTTGCCTTTCATTCTGCCACGCTGCACTTTTCTGTGCTTTGCCCTTTTAGGCATTAACATAGCAACTATCCTCCTGAAATTTCTACTTTTGTTTTGTCGGAAGGACTTCGCCTTTGTTAATCCACACCTTGACTCCAATCTTGCCATATGTGGTGTCGGCTTCTGCAGTGCCATAGTCGATGTTGGCGCGAAGCGTCTGCAGAGGCACTACGCCTTCAGCATATGTTTCGCTTCTGGCTATTTCAGCGCCGTTCAGCCGGCCGGCAACTGTGGTTTTTATTCCTTCAGCCCCGCCCTTCATGGCTCGCGAAATCGCCTGCTTCATAGCCCTGCGGAATGAAATCCTCTTTTCGAGCTGCTGCGCTATTGATTCGGCAACCAGCTGTGCGTCACAGTCAATATTCTTTACTTCCATGACATTGATATTGACGACTTTTCCTGTAAGCTTTACTATCTCTTTTCTAAGCGCGTCAATAACGCTGCCGTTCTTTCCGATGATCCTGCCGGGTTTGCCTGTGTATATATACAGCGTAACCCTGTTAGCGCTTCTCTCGATTTCGACTCTTGATATTCCAGTAGAATACTGTGTTTTTTTAATGTAATCGCGGATTTTGTAGTCCTCGTAGAGGATGTCGGCAAACTCTCTGTCCTTTGCATACCATCTTGAAGACCAATCTTTGATTACTCCAACTCTAAGACCGTGCGGGCTGACTTTTTGACCCAAAACTGCCTCCTAATTTCTTTCTTCCAATACGACGCTCAGGTGTGAGCTCCGCTTGTGATAGATAGTGCCTCGGCCTCTGGATTTCGCCTTCATTCTTTTCATGGTCGGGCCTTGGTTGGCGTGGGCTTCGAGGACAAACATATCATCGCCATCTAGGTACTGGTTGTTTTGGGCATTGGCAAGGGCAGAGTGAAGCACTTTCTCAAATGCCCTTGAAGGCTTGTTGTTAGTTAGCCTGCAAATATTAATCGCGTCATGGATGTTTTTGCCGCGAATAAGATCCGCTACCCTTTTCGCCTTAATAGATGAAACTCGTACATATTTAGCTGTCGCTCTTGATTGCATTTGAATCCTCCGCTTTTTATCTGCCGCCTGAGCGCTTTTCGCCGGCATGCCCGCGGAAAGTCCTGGTTGGGGCAAACTCGCCGAGTTTGTGGCCAACCATGTCCTCTGTTATGAAAACAGGCACATGCTTGCGGCCATCGTGAACGGCTATAGTGTGGCTGACCATTTGCGGAAAGATAGTGCAGTCCCGCGACCAGGTCTTCAGCACCTTTTTTTCGTTGGAAGCATTCATGTCTTCTATCCGCTTTAGCAGCTTAGCATCAACATATGGCCCTTTTTTTGTGGATCTGCTCATTAAACTCGCTCCTACTTAGTTCTTCTTCTGACGATATACTTATCAGACTGTTTGTTTTTCTTTCTGGTTTTGTAGCCGAGCGTTGGCTTGCCCCAAGGGGTTACAGGGCCGGGCCTTCCGATTGGCGCTTTGCCTTCGCCTCCGCCATGGGGGTGGTCAACAGGGTTCATCGCCGAGCCCCTTACTGTCGGGCGGACGTTCATATGGCGCTTTCTTCCGGCTTTTCCAATATTGACGTTTGCGCTGTCGAGGTTTCCTACCTGGCCGACTGTGGCACGGCACTCTTTTCTTACCAGGCGCATTTCTCCTGAAGGAAGCCTGATAGTTGCATAGTTGCCCTCTTTTGCCATAAGCTGCACGTATGCTCCGGCGCTTCTGGCCAGCTGTGCGCCTTTTCCTGCTTTAAGCTCTATATTGTGCAGCAGCGTTCCGGTTGGTATATTTTCAAGCGGAAGCGCATTGCCTACGCGGATGTCAACATCCGGCCCGCTCATGACAACATCGCCTTTCTTTAAGCCGTTAGGCGCAATAATATACCGCCTCTCGCTGTCCTCATACTCGATGAGGGCGATGTTGGCTGTGCGGTTTGGATCGTATTGTATTGATCTGACTGTTGCCTTCATGCCGTCTTTGTTGCGCTTGAAGTCAATTATTCTGTATTTTTGCTTTGCTCCGCCGCCCTGGTGGCGCACGGTGATGCGGCCTGTATTGTTGCGGCCGCCTTTGTTGTGCTTTTTGGCTAGCAGCTTCTTTTCCGGCTTCGCGTCCTTGTCTATCTCATCAAAGGTAAGCACTGTCATGCCGCGAACGCCAGGGCTTGTTGGCTTATATTTTCTTATTCCCATTGAAAGGCTCCTAATCAGGTGTTAAATAGCTTAATTTCATCGCTATCTTGCGACAAGGTAACTATTGCTTTCTTCCATGCGGGAGTATAGCCTTCAGTGCGGCCTTGCCTTTTTTTCTTGCCCCTCATGTTCATGGTGTTAACCTTTACAACCTTGACTTTGAAGGCGTCTTGGACAGCGTCTTTTATTTGGTATTTATTTGCTTTTCTGTTTACTTCGAATGTATACTTCTTTTTTTCAGCGTCTGCTATAGATCGCTCTGTGATAATCGGCCTAACTAAGATGTCGTATGTGTCCATCAGCTATAGACCTCCGTAATTCTTTCAAGCGCCCCAAGGGTCAAAATCAGGCTATTGTGCTTTAGAATTTCATAAACGTTCATTGTGCCCACTGTCAAGCAGCTCGCATTTGGAATGTTTGAGACGCTCTTTTCTACATTAAGGTTTTTGCCCTCAATAACGACTAGTGGCTTTGGCGCGTTCAGGCTCTCAAGCACGGCTATCATGGCTTTGGTCTTGGGTGCTTCAAACTCTAGCTTGTCAACGATGAATAGGCTGCCTTCGCTTGCTTTTGATGAAAAGGCTGATTTCAGCGCAAGGCGCTTGGCTTTTCTATTTATCTTTTTAGTATATTTCCTTGGCTTAGGGGGAAAGGCAACGCCGCCATGCCGCCAGATGGGGTTACGCGAGGAGCCTACCCTCGCGCGGCCTGTTCCTTTCTGGCGCCATGGCTTTCTTCCGCCGCCGGACACTTCTGCACGTGTTTTCGCAGACTGAGTCCCCTGCCTTTGGTTGGAAAGGTAGGCTACAACTGCTTCATGGACGACGTATTCATTCGGCTCAATGCCGAAGATTTCGTCGCTAAGCTCCACATCACCAACCACCTCTCCGTTCATGTTAAAAACATCAGCTCTCATTTCGGTTTTTCTCCTTTGAATAGCTTACCGCTTTACAGTATCGGCAATGGTGACTATTGTCCCGTTTCTGCCCGGGACGGAGCCCTTAACTAGTATTAAGTTCTTGCCTTCGTCAACTTTGACGACTGAAAGGTTCTGTACTGTCTTCTTTACGTTTCCCATTTGCCCCGGGAGCTTTTTGCCCTTAAAAACACGGCTGGGATCAGATGAGCCTCCCATAGAGCCGACAGCCCTATGGTATTTTGAGCCGTGCGACATCGGTCCGCGGCTCATGCCATGCCTTTTGATAGTGCCTTGGAAGCCTTTGCCTTTGCTGGTTCCCGATACGTCTACGCGATCGCCTACTTCAAAGGCGGACGATGAGACTGTGTCGCCTACATTGTATGAGGCGCTGTCTTCAAGGCGAAATTCCTTTAAGACTCTTTGTGGCACAGCATTGGCTTTTTCGTAATGGCCCCTCATAGGCTGGGTTACGTTTTTATCCTTTATCTGCCCAAAGGACAGCTGTACGGATTCATAGCCATCTTTTTCACGGTTTTTTACCTGTACTACCTGGCACGGCCCGGCCTCAAGAACTGTTACCGGGAGTATTGTGCCATCTTCTGAAAAGATTTGCGTCATCCCTACTTTTCTAGCAATAATTGCTTTTTTCATTTTCCTCCACCAGAGGGCTGCAGGATAGGCAGCCTTGAATGTAGCCGCATACGGCCTATTTTATCTCAACATCAACGCCGGCAGGCAAGTCTAGGTGCATGAGGGCGTTTATTGTTTCTGGAGTTGGGTCTTTGATTTCGATAAGGCGCTTGTGGGTGCGCGTTTCGAATTGCTCACGGGAGTCTTTGTATTTGTGGACTGCCCTAAGTATTGTGACTATTTCTTTGTGGGTTGGAAGCGGAATTGGGCCGGTTACTTCGGCGCCGCTTCTTTTTGCTGTAGAAACGATTTTCTCAGCTGACTGGTCCATGACTACATGGTCAAATGCTTTAAGCTTTATTCTCATTTTTTGGTTCGCCATTTAAAAACCTCCGTTAGGCAGCAGATTTGCTCGGGCTACGTGCCGGGTGTTCCACCTTGTAAGCGGAATGGCCTGCCATAGACTGCCAAGCATGTGCTGGCTATGTCTAACGCTTGCCTTGGCTGCTCATGCGCCAAGGACAAGTGCCGAACGGTCGTCTGCAATTCCACAACCTTAATAGTGTATCCTACAAATGGGGCTATTGCAAGCTTTTTTTTAATCAAGCCGTTTAAGGTTTGTTTTAAAATATGGAGGCAATGCGATAAAAAGGTGATTTTTGCATATGCCGCGCTTCTTTGCTTTGGCTGATGAAATAATGGAATTAATAATAAATTAATAAATAGCAAGCCCGCTGCCGCTCTTGCAGCAAGCGCCAACGCAAATTTTTAATCGGGACGGCCCTGCCAAAAGCAGAGCGCAGAAATGCTGGGCATTTCATGTTTTGGGCAGAGATGCCAATCCATGGGAGACGCAGCAAATACGCCTGTAATAAAAAAGAGCCGGCTAAATCAATTAAGATTTAAGCCAGCCCGATTAGCGCTGAAAAATGCCTACTTTTCTACGTAGCCATTTTTAAATAATGTGAAGCCAAGCGGTGTAAACAAAACGCCCTTAAGCTCAGGCTTGGCCAGGGATGGCCTTGTATAGAAATATATCGGAACCACAGGCATACTTTCCATTAGCTTCGCTTCTGCAGCATAAAGCGCATCAGCGCGCGCTGCCATGTCGGACTCTGTCTTTATTTTATACAGGTCTGTTTGGTAATACTCATCCCAAGTCTGGTCTGCATCAGGCCCATAAACAGAGCCAAGGCCAATGCTTCCGCTTCTGCCTAGCTGCGGGTGGTTGTTGCCGGAAGCTGTAGAGAATATTTCAAGGAAGTTGATTGGATCGTCATAGTCGGCAATCCATCCCATTCTGCCAAGAGTAAAGTCTCCGTTTGTCATTGCTGTTTGGTAAACACCCCATTCCATTTTGTCAATGCTTGCCTCGATGCCGAAATCTTTCCACATGCTCTGGATTGCTTCAGCTATTGCAATATTTCCTGAATTGTCATTTGTTGAATAAACGAAAGTCGGGAAATTAGTAAGCTTGCCCTCATCGTCTTGGGTGTAGCCAAGCTCTTCAAAGATTTCCATTGCCTTAGCCCTATTTCCTTCTACATCAGTCACGCTCCACCATTCAGGGGCATTCGAGCGAAAATCTTTTCCGTTGCCATCAGCCATTCCTGCAGGGATGAATCCATTTGCAGGCACTTGTCCAGCGCCGATCACCTCGTCAGTAATGTAGGCGCGGTCAATGATTAGGGAAAGCGCTTCCCTGGTTTTTGCATTTTGGGCGTGTGTCCAGCCTTCCCAAGCTGCAGCGTCAGTGCCTGCAGTAGAAAGCCCCGGCTTCAGGCTGGCATTGACATTAAAGTCGATAAAATACGTCCCAATATAGTCTCTTATAAAATAGTCAACATTCAGCCTTGTTTCTTTGAGAATTTTGAGCTGTGAGACAGGAACTGGCTCTAGCATTATATAGGTTCCTTCTTCATATGCTGCAAAGTTGGCGTCATCCTGGTCGCTTAGGCCAAAAGTAAGCTTGTTCAGCTTTACAGCATCTTTGTCCCAATAGTTATCATTTTTAACAAAAACAAGGCTAAGATCATCAATGCTGTATTCTGCCAGCTTAAATGGCCCGTTTGTAATGTAGGTTTCAGGGCTGAGCGACCATCCATCCGGGTCTGCCTCAACAAAGTCTTTTCTAACTGGGAAGTAAGTTGGAAATGCCATCAGCTGGTCGAAGTAGGCAATATAGGCTGATGTAACTACCGTTATGGTTCTTGCTTCGTCATCGGCTGCAATGTTTAGATTTGGGTTTTCCTCATCATAGCCGTCGATAACATCAAAGATATACTGGTAGTCTGCTTCTGTTGCAGGATTGGCAGCCCTATTCCAGGCATACACAAAATCCGATGCTTTCATTGGCTCTCCATCAGACCACAAAAGCCCTTCTTTAAGCGTTATGACATACTCAAACTTGCCGTCATCAATTTCTGTTGGCTGAACAACCGCCTCAGCGCAGCCAGGCACAATTACAAGCTTGCCGCTCGCGCTTTCTTCATAGGAATAAAGGCCTTCGAAGACAGTGTTCAGGTATGTAGCGCCATCGACTGAGGAGCTAAGCGCCGGATCGAGCGTTCTAGGATCTGAGCCCAAAGTTAGAGTAATTTCCTGGTCGCCTCCGCTTGATACGCTGCCGCCACCGCCACCTCCGCCGCCGGTGCATGCAGCAAAGCTGAATAGCAGCATCGCTGCCGCTAAAGCGGCAAAAATCCTTTTTCTGTTCATATTTCCTCCTCTTAACATTTGTTAAGCATTTATTAATGTGATCTTACCAAAAGCCAAAATTTATGTCAATGAATCTATAATTCATTGCACATTCCAGCAAGCACAATAATGCCCATCTGACATTTCCCTAAGATCAGGCTCTTCCTGCCTGCAGCGATCCGTGCAAATCGGGCAGCGGCTTTGAAAAGAGCAGCCTTCAGGCATGTTTATCGGGCTTGGCACATCACCTTCCAGTACGATCCTTTTGCGCTGTTTTTCTGCATTTGGGTCTACTATCGGCACAGCTGACAAAAGTGACTTTGTGTAAGGGTGGAGAGGCATTTTGTAGAGCTCGCCAGATGTAGCCAGCTCAATAATTTTTCCGAGGTACATAACAGCTATGCGCTTTGATATATGTTTGACGATAGACAGGTCATGTGCAATAAACAGATACGTAAGGCTATATGTTTCCTGCAAATCTTCAAACATGTTTATTATTTGGGCCTGGATTGAAACATCAAGGGCTGATACAGGCTCATCGCAGACAATGAACGTTGGATTTACAGCAAGGGCTCTTGCTATTCCTATTCTCTGGCGCTGCCCGCCTGAGAATTCATGGGGATAGCGTGTTGCCTGCTCGCTTGAGAGCTCGACTGCTGCCATCAGCTCCTTTACGCGATCATCTCTTTCTTTTCTTGTTGGGTACGTCTTTTGAATGTCAAGCGGCTCTCTGATAGTGTCCTGCACAGTCATCCTTGGATCAAGGGATGAATAGGGGTCCTGAAAGACCATTTGCGCTTTTGAGCGCATGTCCATTACTTTCTGGGGTGTATCAATTCTTACGCCGTCAAATATAACTTCGCCTGCTGTTGGCCTATACAAATGAAGGATTGTTCTGCCTGCAGTGGTTTTTCCGCAGCCTGATTCGCCAACAAGCCCAAGCGTCTCCCCTCTGGCGATGTCAAAAGTTATGCCATCAACAGCTTTCAGGAGCGTTGAGCGAAACAAGCCTGTATTTATTTTAAAGTGCTGCTTAAGGCCATTGACCTTGAGCAAAGGCTCAGAGTTAGGCATTTTCAAGCCTTCCTTTCTCATTCATCCAGCAGCTCGCGCTGTGGGTTTCGCTTATACGGCTCTGTGCAGGCTGGCTGGCCAGGCAAATTTTCATTGCGCAATCACATCTGGGGGCAAAAGCGCAGCCTTTCGGCAGGCTAAGCATGTCAACCGGTGATCCTGCTATCGGGATGAGCCGCTGCCTTTCATCACTGATGCTTGGGATTGACTTTAGGAGCCCTTTGGTGTATTCATGCGCCGGAGCATAAAAAATCTCATCGACTGTGCCGCTTTCAACAATTCTGCCTGCATACATCACGATTACCCGCTCGCACATGCCGGCTATGACGCCAAGGTCATGGGTGATCATTATTATCGCCATTCCAAGCTGTTCTTGAAGGCTTTTCATGAGCTCCAGTATTTGCGCCTGCACTGTGACATCAAGCGCGGTGGTTGGCTCGTCGGCAATTAAAATATCCGGCTCGCAAGCTATCGCCATTGCGATCATCGCCCTTTGGCGCATGCCGCCTGAGAGCTCATGAGGGTATTGCTTAACCCTTCTTTTGGGCTCATTTATCCCAACAAGGCGCAAAAGCTCAACTGAGCGCTCTCTGGCCTGTGCTTTTCGTCGCTTTGTATGAAGCATAATTGCCTCAGTAAGCTGGTTGCCGACAGTAAAGACAGGGTTCAGGCTTGTCATTGGATCTTGAAAGATCATGCTGATCTTATTGCCGCGTATGCGTGACATTACAGATTCGCCTGAGTTGACAAGCTCCTGCCCGTTAAGGGCAATGCTGCCTCCAACTATTTTGCCGGGGTTTTGGAGAATCTGCAGAATTGAATAAGCTGTGACGCTTTTGCCTGAGCCTGACTCTCCAACTATGCCCAAGGCCTCGCCTTTTTTTAGTGTGAATGAGATTTCATTGGCAGCCTTCACTTCTCCAGACTTTACAAGAAAGGATGTTTGAAGGTTTTCAACTTTTAGTAAAATGCTATCCATTACCTGCCACCTTCCCTTTGCGTCGGGTCAAATGCATCCCTTAGGCCATTGCCGACAAGATTTAGGGTAAGTATTATTCCAAAGATAGCAGTTGCCGGTATTACAATCATGTATGGGCGCGCTGCGATCTGCCCCAGAGAGCTTGATGCCAGAGAGCCAAGGCTTGGCATTGGAATTGCTACTCCAAGGCCCAAAAAGCTTAAAAAGCTTTCTGTAAATATTGCAGAGGGAACTTGGAGAGCAGCAGAAATAAAGATTACAGATAGGCTGTTTGGTATCATATGCTTTCGTATTATCCACATAGGCTTTGCACCAAAAGCCCTTGCTGCAAGCACAAATTCCCTTTCTTTTAGTGCCAGCACCTGGCCTCTTACCAGCCTTGCCATTCCGACCCAATAAAGCAAACCAAAGACTATAAAAATACTGACCAGGCCTGGCCCAAACTTTGTAACCCATGTGCCTGCCAGCTTGCCGTTTAAAATGATGTCTTTCAAGCTAACGCTGAGAAGGATTATTACCAGCATGTCAGGAAGGGAGTAGACAACATCTACAATCCTCATCATGAAAAGATCAGCCCTTCCGCCTAAGTATCCGGATATAGATCCGTAAATAATTCCAATAACAACAACAATAAAAGCTGCTACTGCTCCAACCATAAGCGAGATTCTTGTTCCGTATATTACTCTTGCGGCATAGTCGCGCCCGAGCTCGTCTGTTCCAAAAATATGCGGAAATACTTTTATGCCGGCGTTTATTGCTTCCTGCTCGCGTTTTGAATACTCCATAGGTTTAGTATAAATAGATGAAATACTTTTTGCGCTTGCACTCGTGGTTTCATAGTCATACGGGTAGAAGACAGGCACAATTATTGCAATGAGCGCTATTGCAGCAAAAACTATAAGCGCGGTAATTGAAACCTTGTTGCCAATAAACCTTCGCATCCCGTCTTTAAAAAACGTTGTGCTCTCCCTTAATAGAACTGACTGCGCTTTTTCTTCATCCGTTGCTAGCTCAAACATGCTTAGATCGGTATGCAGCGTTGCTTTTTGGGTATTATTTGAGTTTTCCATAGTTTCCCTTCACGAAAAGTCTATGCGCTTGTCGACAACCTTATATAAAATGTCGCATAACAGCGTCATTGACAGCATTACTATCGAAAGATATATTGTGGAACCCATGATCATTGTATAGTCTGAATTTTGAATGGCTCGAACGAAAAAGTTGCCAAGGCCGCCAATGCTAAATATTTGCTCGACAACGAAGCTTCCAGTGGTGATGTAGGCAATCATCGGGCCTGCGTATGTAATTATGGGTATTATTGCATTCTTAACAGCATGCTTAAGCAGAACTTTTGATGTGCTAAGCCCCTTGGCTGACGCTGTCCTGATGTAGTCTTGTGTGAGCACATCGAGCACAGATGATCGCATAAGGCGGGTTACATACGCTGCCGGGTAAAGCGCAAGCGACACGATCGGCATTACAAGGCCACCGGGAGCGCCGGCTCTCGGGGGAAGCCAATGCAGCATCACAGAAAAGACCCATAGCATCATTATGGCTACAAGAAAATTTGGCAGTGAAACTAAGGCAGTGGTTAGAACGATTATGAGCCTGTCAACAATTGTATCTTTTTTTAGGGCAGCCAGGGAGCCGAGCAAGATTCCGCTTGCCAGGGCAATTGCTGCTGCGATCAATCCAATCTTTGCTGACACCTTAAAAGTAATTGTAATGAGATCAATTACCTTCCTGCCTTTATGGAATGTTGACATTCCAAAGTCTAAGCGGGCTGTATTTTTTAGGTATATAATGTACTGTTCTCCAAGCGGCTTATCCAGGCCAAATTTCATTTCAAGCTGTTTCATGACTGTCGGAGTTAGAGCTTTTCCTCCAATAAAGGGGCTTGAAGGTATTGCGTGCATTAAAAAAAATGTTATTGTAACAATTAAGAATAAAGTAAAAACAGAAAAAAGCAGCCTCTTAGCAATGTAAGCAAGCATTTTTGTATCCAATAAAGCCCTCCATTCCAGAGCTTTCCCAAGATATGAATATTAAGAAAGCATTTAAATAGAAAAATCGATATTTAATCTTCTGATACAACATTTACATCATAATAGATCAAAAGTCAATCGGTTTTGTTACGAATCGCCATTGCAGCATATGCTGAAATGGACAAAAATAATTTCCTCTTTAATAGTTTTCGCTCATGGCTGAATAGCCATCCGTAGTTTCGCACGACCCATCAGGCATAATCCAGATAGCCTGGGCATTATAAAGGCTAGCAAGCGCTTTGCCTTCATTTATAGGCAATATGAAAAGCGCAGTTGAAAGAAAATCAGCATCCGCTGAAGACTCGCATATCACTGTTGTGCTGGCATATGTCTGGGCTGGCTGCAGCGTATCGGGATCTATTATATGGCCATACCAGAACCCGCCGGCTTCAAATTGGCGCTCATAATTTCCGCTTGTTACGCAAGCGACGCCAGAAACGTTCAAAATGTCATAAAAAGGCTCAGAGCTTTTTAGATCAGGGTTGCGCAGCGCAATTTTCCAAAGGCCATTAGGCGGTGCCCCGACTGCCATGACATTTCCGCCTGCATCGATAAGAAAGCAGTCGAAGCCTTCATCAATTAGCTTTTCTGCCACTTTTTGGACTGCATAGCCCTTTGCGATGGCGCCAACATCAAGGCTCATGCCAGCTTTTTCTAGGAAAACCATGTCTCCCTCTATCTTTAGAAAGCCGAGATCGGTAAGGGCGGCAGCTTGCGATAAAGCTTCCTGGCTGGGGATTTGTACAGGCTGATCATTGCCTGCTGCCTGCCTGGCATCATGCCAGAGCGCAGTAACAGGGCCTATTGCCATGTTGATTGCGCCATGCGAAGCTTCGTATGCCATAAGGCCAAAAGCCAACAGCTCAAGTACTTCATCGCTTGCTTTTACCGGTGCGATTCCAGCTGAGGCATTTATTGTCTTAATGCCCTTGCCGCTTTTGGACTCGTAGATATTGAAATCATCATTAAGCCATCCCATCTCGTAGGAGAATATTTTTAACAGCCTGCTGAATTCATTCTCGGTTTTCGTATACGCGGTTACAGTTATCTGCGTATCAAACATTCCATAAAAGATCGACTGGCTTTTTTGCAGGGTTTCGCTGCATGAGGCGCATATTATGCACAAGGCGGCTATAGCCAGAACAATTGCGCGCTTCACAGGCGTTCACCCCTGCTGCGAACATTCTCAAAATATGGCGCTGTTCGAGCCAGCAGCACGGCAGTGCAAAACCCGAAGGCAGAGCCGGCAATTATTATCTGGGGCAGGTAAAAAACGATGAGGTTTGTGCCTGAGATAATGCTTGCCACAGCCATCTGGCCAATATTATGGGAAACAGCCCCGATAATGGAAACAGCCAAATAAGAAGCGCTGCCCTTTGAAGCTGCAAGGCTCAAAGCCATAAGGCCAATGCTTAGCATTCCGCCTGCTGCGCTCATAATGCCGGCTGTCGGCCCTCTTGCAATAAAGGCAAACGCTGCCTTAAGCAGCGCAAGCGACGCTGCATAGCGCTTGCCGACAAAAAACAGGCTGTACATCAGCAAAACGTTGCTAAGGCCCAGCCTTGCGCCCGGAGGGGCAAACGGGACTGGCGGAAACGAATTTTCGATTGCCGAGAGTACAATTATCGCTGCCAGCATTAGAGAGCTACCTGCAAGTTTTTGGGTTTTAGCCATAGTAATCCTGCTTTGAAAATTTTGCCGGGCCAAATTAATTATAATCACGCCATGCGATTGCAGCAATGCTTTATCGCTATTGCGCATGTCGGGAAAGCGCCCATTTACTCTTCAAATGAAATGCCTGAGTTTTCCCTGATGGCTGCTGTGATTCCGCTCTCAGGCGAATACTCGATTTCTATCGTTGTATTTGGCTTAACATCCTCAGAAACAAGCAGCCGCGCAATAGGCGTCTCAATATAGCGCTGCATAAAGCGCTTGAGGGGCCTTGCGCCAAATACAGGGTCATACCCGTTTTCCAGAATGTGGCGCCTTGCGGAATCGCTTATGTAAATGTCCAGCTGCCGATCTTCAACCCGCTTTCTCAGCCTGGCAGTTTCAAGATCAATTATGCGGTTGATTTCCTCTTTGCCAAGCGATGTGAACAGGACTATTTCATCAAGGCGGTTCAGAAACTCAGGCCTGAATTCGCTGTGAAGCAGGTTGCTCACTGCTGCCTCAGCTTCCAGCGTCAGCCCGCCCAGAAGGTATTCAGATCCAAGGTTTGACGACAAAATTATTATCGCATTCCTAAAGCTCACTGTCCTTCCCTGGGAGTCAGTCAGGCGCCCGTCGTCAAGCACCTGCAAAAGCAGGCTGTATACGTCGTTATGCGCTTTTTCGATCTCATCAAAGAGCACGACGCTGTAGGGCCTTCTCCTTACTGCCTCAGTGAGCTGGCCGCCTTCGTCATACCCGATATAGCCCGGAGGCGCGCCGATAAGGCGCGAGACAGAGTGGCGCTCCATGTATTCGCTCATATCTATTCGCACCATGTGCTTTTCATCGTCAAACAGGCACTCTGCCAGCGCTTTGGCAAGCTCTGTCTTTCCTACCCCGGTAGGGCCAAGGAACATAAACGATCCTATGGGCCGCCCCTCATCGCGAATGCCGGCCCTTGAGCGCAATATAGCCTCGCTGACCTTGGTAACCGCTTCGTCCTGGCCTACAAGCCTCCTATGTATCTGATTGCCCAGGGAAAGCAGCTTTTCCCTTTCGCTTTCAATAAGCCTGGCAGCAGGGATGCCTGTCCAGCGCGAGATTATGCGCGCTATTTCGTCTTCAGTGATAGTGTCTTTTATCAGGCTGTCGCTTTTGAGCAGTTTTTCCAAAGCGGCTTCCTCGTCTTTGAGGGTGGCTTCCAGCTCCGGCAAAAGGCCATACTTTAGCCTGGCGGCTTCGCTTAAGTCATAGTCCCTCTCAGCTATCTGTATGTCAGAGTTTGCCTTTTCAATGTCTTCGCGGAGCTTTTGTACTTTTCCAACAGCGCCTTTTTCTGATTCCCATTTCGCCTTCATGACAGCGTATTCTTCGCGGTAGCCTGCAAGCTGCTTTTGAAGGCCCTTGAGCTTCTCGGCAGTTACAGGGTCGCTTTCATTTTCCAGCGCAGCCTGCTCAATCTCCAGCTGCATTACCTTCCTGCCAATAGAGTCTATCTCCTGGGGCATTGACTCCATTTCTGTTCTGATCATTGCGCAGGCTTCGTCGATAAGGTCTATTGCCTTGTCAGGCAAAAAGCGATCGCCTATGTAGCGGTCTGAAAGCTTTGCAGCGGCTATAATTGCCTGGTCCTGAATCTTGACGCCATGGAAAACCTCATACCTTTCCTTAATTCCCCTAAGGATTGATATTGTATCCTCTACACTTGGCTCGCTGACCATAACAGGCTGAAAGCGCCTTTCAAGCGCAGCGTCTTTTTCGATATAGTTTCTGTACTCATCATAAGTTGTAGCGCCGATGCAGTGAAGCTCGCCTCTTGCAAGCATTGGCTTGAGGATGTTTCCGGCATCCATTGAGCCTTCTGCCCTGCCTGCGCCTACTATATTGTGCAGCTCGTCGATAAACAGCAGAATCTGGCCGGAGCTTTGCTTTATCTCTGAAAGCACAGCGTTCAGGCGCTCTTCAAATTCCCCCCGGTATTTGGCTCCGGCTACCAGCAAGCCAATGTCAAGGGCGAATATTGATTTGTCTTTAAGCGATGAGGGCACATCGCCCCTCACTATGCGCTGTGCCAGGCCCTCAACAATAGCTGTTTTCCCAACCCCGGGCTCTCCGATGAGTACAGGGTTGTTCTTGGTTTTGCGGGAAAGAATGCGAATGGCATTTCGTATCTCCTCGTCCCGACCGATTACCGGATCCAGCTGCTGAAGGCGGGCTTGGCTGACAAGATCAATTCCATACCTTTCAAGAGCGGCATAAGTGCCCTCGGGGTTGTCGCTTGCAGCGCGGGAAGTGCCCCTCAGCGAGAGTATTGCAGACATAGCTTTGGCCCTTGTCAGCTCAAATTGGGCAAAAAGCTTGGCAAGCGGCTGGTTTGGGTGATCAAGCAGTGCAAGCAGTATATGCTCGACTGACACGAATTCGTCTTTCATATTGGAGGCTTCGATCTCTGCTGAAGCAAGCGAGCGCTCTGCCTGGGCTGATACGTACAGGCCTGCCGGCCTGCCGGGGCCGCTCAGCTTTGGCACAGAGTTTTGGGCCTGTTTGGCAGCTATTGCAAAAGCGGCGCTGTCTACTCCGCATTTCTCTAAAACTAGTGGCACAAAGCCGTTTTCCTGCGCAGCAAGTGCGCATATTATATGCTGCTGCTCTAGTTGCGCATGGCTTGCAGCCAATGCGGCTGTTTGGGCATCTTGAATCGCTTCAAGGCTTCTTTGCGTAAATTTTTGTGGGTTCAATAGAGCAGTTCCTTTCGAAGGATTAATAATTATTAGCACTCGATGCTGTTGAGTGCCAGATAATTGTATATCTAAATGCCAATGGAGTCAACAGGCTTTGGGAATAACATGCCGAATATGCTCTCCTGGGCAAGCACGCGCAAATTCTGTTGGGAAAATGCATTAGCTGCGAAAGCAAATCCTGCTAAAATATTCATATGGATAAAAATAGTCGCGCTAAAAGGAAATATCTCATAGCTTTTTTTGCCGCATGCCTTTGCTTTTTTGCATTTTACTCTGCAACGCAACTAAAAATTGTCTCGATTGCCGACTCAAACGGGTTCGAAAAGAAACTGCTCACCAGGGCAATGCCAACTGCTGCGATAATCGAAGCTTCAGGCATAGCAACTGATGAAAACTGCGAGCTGAGCGTAACGAGCAGCTTTATGAGAGAGGGCATTTACATAGACAGAAGCTTTCCTGTCAGCATTGCCTGTGATCATGATATTCACACCGGCTCTTTTGACAGCGGGAGCGTCGGGGATGCGCTTGAGGCCCTAGGCATTGAGCTCGGCAAGGACGACAGAATCAGCCACAGCACAGGCGACAGCCTTGAGCGCGATATGCAAATTGCTATAGAGCGCATTGAATATAAAACAGAAAATTGGCGCATGGAAGTGCCACAAAGCCAGGAGCAAGGCTATATCGCCTCATTAAGCCAGGAAGCGGCTGAGGCTTTTGTGCGCAGCCCATCCAGGATTTATGACGCTGAGCTTACAGTGGAGTATTCTGATGGCGAAAGGTCAAGCGAGGCGATAAGCGGCCTAAAGGCCGTTATCCATCCGTTTGACAGCCCAAACGATGACATTTTTACCGGCAAGGCGGTTTCGTCAATAGACCGCCTGTATGGCGTTGAGCTTGGCGCAGACGGCATTCCTACAAGCTATAAGCGCAAAATAGCCGGCGCAGTCTGCACTGCTTACTCAGCCAGCTCTGGCAGGGGGGCTGGGGGGCTGGGGCTGTATTGCGGCACAGTCGCAGTAGACTCAGCTAAAATCCCGTATGGAAGCAGGCTGTATATTAGATCCTCTGACGGAAGCTTTATATATGGCTATGCGATAGCTACAGACACCGGCACTTCAATGATGGCAGGCAGGGTAGACATCGATTTGTACTTTGAGAGCAATAGGGAGTGCAATGCTTTTGGGCTTAGAAATCTTGATGTGTATGTGCTTGACTAGCTTTTATAGCCTACCTCTTGGGTTCGATATCCACGCAATTTATGGGCATATTTATTTTATTATGCAATATTAGGCAATTATATTTCATCGCGAAAAAATGTTACTGTTGCTTGATAGACATGAACAAGCAAATATCGGCTCATATACTGGTTGCCAAGATTATTGCAGAAGTAGCCTCAAAATTCTTCTGGCTCATCAAAACGTGATCAAAGCTGAATAAATCTGAGATCAGATGGAATAAACAGGATTAGGAATAGAGCAGGAAATATTTTCTTCAATTTGTCTTTTTCACCTTTGAAATAAAAATTTTTATTATTATAATTTATGTACAAGAAAAAAGGAGATATTATGCATAAAAGAACATTTCACACGATATGCATTTGCCTGTGTTTATTTTTAGCGTGCACCAGTCCATCTGGCCTTAGTGAAAAAACAAACATTAGTGATCGCATAACAATAGATTTCGAAAATACAAATGATGTTCATATTCGTTTTTAGCCACGTTAAAACTGCTCTGCCCTAAATCATTAGCTCTTTAATAATAGGCAAAGCAGTATCTATTAATCTTACATCAAGCACTTCCATATAATGCATGCCTGATTAATGCTGGTGGGGGCCTCAGCGGCCATGGCGCTTGCCCTGCAGGAGGGGCATAGTAGCCAACTAGCTTTTTTGGCCTCACCTCTTGAGATCGATATCCACGAAATAAATGGGCATATTTATTTTTTTATGCAATATTAGGTAATTATATTTCATCGCGAAAAAATGTTACTGAATTACTTTTTTAATACAATCGCAGCATTTCACTGTGCTATTCAGCCGATGTTAACTGTATTATTATATAATATCGATGAATTTTATTTTTTTATTTGTCAAATCTTTATATCAAGGCTATAATCAATTTATAATACAATTTACGTTTTGCTATCGAAACATGTCTATTCTATAAGGAAGGCAAGAGAAAGCTGTGGACTTTGACAACATACAAAAAGTGGCATCATTGATGCAGGAAATGCGCCTCACATACTTTGAGTACCAAGGTGCAGACTATAAATTTACAATAAAAAGAGAAGAAAGCCAAAAGCCTGCAGCGGCCAGCGCAGCCCACCCGGGGCTGGCGCCCCCCATGGATGTTGTAGCTAAAAACTATGCCAGCGTCCCGTCGCCGGCTATTGGCACTATCTATTTGAAAGACTCTGACGGGATCCCTTTTGTCAGCGAAGGAAGCATCGTGCTCGAAGGCGATGTGCTTTGCAGAATTGAGGCTATGAAGATGTTTTCCGACATCAAATCGCCATACAGCGGCAAGATCATAAACGTGCTTGTTGGCGACAGCGAGCTGGTCGAATTTGACATGCCGCTGTTTAGCATTGAGAGAACTGATGATTAAAAAGCTTTTAATCGCAAACAGGGGCGAGATAGCCCTCAGGGTTGTTCGGGCTTGCGCAGAGATGGGCATTGAAAGCGTAGCTGTCTATTCTTCTGCTGACAAGGATGCCCTGTTCGCAAACATGGCAACAGAGGCAGTGTGCATTGGGCCGGCTGCTGCCAGGGACAGCTATTTAAACATGGAGGCAATCGCATCAGCAGCCCGCATGTCAGGGGCTGACGCAGTCCATCCCGGGTATGGGTTTTTGTCTGAAATCGGGGATTTTGCACGCTTTGCGCGATCTGAAGGCCTTATTTTCGTAGGGCCTGAGGGCGATACGATAGACAGGATGGGCAACAAATCCGAAGCAAAGGCCCTAATGAAGGGCAATGGCATACCGGTTATACCCGGCTCAGACGGGCCTGTTGGCAGCGTGGACGAAGCTGTCAGCATTTCATCCAAAATAGGCTATCCCGTAATTGTCAAGGCTGTTAGCGGCGGCGGCGGGAAAGGCATGAGAGTTGCAAAAAACGAAGAAGAGCTGCGGGAGGCATTTCCGATTGCCTCAGCCGAGGCGATGGCATGCTTTGGCGACGGCAGCTTGTATATAGAAAAGCTAATTGAGCACGCCAGGCACATTGAAGTCCAGGTAATGTGCGACAACTATGGCAATATTGCCACTTTGGGAGAGAGGGAGTGCTCAATACAGCGAAAGCACCAGAAGATTATCGAAGAGGCGCCGGCAAAATCTGTTTCGGAAGAATTAAGGGCCGAAATAAACGCTGTTGCTGCAAAGGCAGCAGCAGCTGTAGGCTACGTAAATGCCGGCACGGTTGAATTTGTGCTGGACCAGGCAGGTGGCTATTACTTTATAGAAATGAACACCAGGCTGCAGGTAGAGCACCCTGTAACGGAAATGATTAGCGGCATTGATATAGTAAAAGAGCAGATAAGGATTGCTTCCGGCTCAAAGCTGTCATTTACCCAAAAGAAGCTGCAGCTGCTCGGGCATTCAATAGAATGCAGGCTTAACGCCGAGGATCCGGCCAATAATTTTGCCCCAAGCCCCGGAAGGGTGGATTTTTTGCACTTTCCCGGAGGCCCCGGTGTCAGGGTTGACTCGGCTTTGTACAGCGGGTGCGAAATAAACCCCTTTTATGACTCGCTTGCAGCAAAGATTATCGTATGCGCAAACACCAGGGGGCAGGCAATAATGCGCATGAAGCGTGCACTGGCTGAAACGCATGTAAGCGGGGTCAGGACAAACCTTGGCCTGCTGTACATGGTTTTGTGCCATCCGGATTTTATATCGAATACATATGACACTGGCTTTATTGACAGAAACTTGGAGGGCTTTATTGAGGCAGCCGGCAACGGGATGCTGATATAAGGTGAAAATAAAATGCAAGAAAGCAATGTTTTTATTCAAAGGCAGAGAAGAATTGCTGAGCTCAGCGAAAAAGCGAAGAGCTATGCCGGCGGAGCCTTGCCAAAAGAGGATGAGTGCCCGAATTGCGGCATTGCTTTAAAGGATCTTGAAGATGAGATGCATTCTTGCCATAAGTGCGGCTTTCACTTGCCGATATCGGCAAGCAAGCGCCTGGAGATGGTTTTTGATGGCAGCTATGAGCAGCTTTTCGAAAAAATAAGCGCGGTTAACCCTATCAGCTTTCCAGGCTATGAGCAAAAGCTTGAGTCTGTTAAAAGCAAAGCCGGCATAAACGAAGCATGCCTGGCAGCTGTGGGCTATATCGGCGCAATAAAAGCTGTTTGCGCTGTGCTTGACAGCGGGTTTTTAATGGGCAGCATGGGCACTGCAGTAGGCGAGAAGATAACTCTTTCGGTAGAGTACGCTGAAAGGCATATGCTGCCGCTAATTATCTTTTCTGCAAGCGGCGGGGCAAGGATGCAGGAAGGCATCTTTTCCCTCATGCAGATGGCAAAGACAGCCTCAGCAATCAAGCAGTTTTCTGACAAAGGCGGCTTTTACATCTCATACCTCACCCATCCGACAACAGGCGGCGTAACTGCCAGCTTTGCATCGCTTGGCGACATTATACTTGCTGAGCCGGGCGCGCTTATCGGATTTGCCGGCCCAAGGGTAATAGAGCAAACGATAAAAGCGGCGCTTCCGGAAGGCTTCCAAAGATCAGAGTTCTTGCTGGAGCATGGCTTTATCGATGCAATAATTGACAGAAAGAGCATGAAAGCAACGCTTGCCCAGCTCTTAAGCCTGCACCAAGGCAGGCCGGGGCTTTAGCGCTGAGCTCAAGAGAGAAACAAACAAATGGAAAAAAATTTAACAAAGCATTCCCCTGTTGAAAGGGTGGCGCTGGCTCGCGAGGCGCAGCGGCCAAAAATAAGAGACTATATTTCAGCCCTGTTTGAAGACTTCTTTGAAACACATGGCGACAGGCTGTATGGCGATGACAAATCTATGCTTTGCGGCATTGCAAGGTTTGGCAACATCCCTGTTACTGTTGCCGGCAATATCAAAGCGGCCACTCTTGCTGAAAGCATAGAGTGCAACTTTGGCATGGCCAACCCTGAAGGCTACAGGAAGTTTCAAAGGGCAGCGCTTCAGGCAGAGAAGTTTAAAAGGCCGATAATAACATTTATCGACACTCCCGGCGCATATCCGGGGGTTGAGGCGGAGATGCGCGGCCAGGGAGAGGCAATAGCACGCTGCATATTCATGCTTAGCAGCCTTAGAGTGCCTATTATTGCCGTTTTCACAGGCGAAGGGGGATCAGGGGGGGCTCTGGCAATAGCGGTTTCTGATCGCATTTTAATGATGGAGAATGCGATATTTTCAATACTCTCCCCTGAGGGGTTTGCCTCTATACTTTGGAAGGACTCAAAGCGGCGGGATGAGGCTTGCGAGCTTATGAAGCTGATAAGCGAGGATCTTGAGCACTTTGGAATTGCCGATCGCATTGTCGAAGAGCCTGAGGGAGGCGCGCCAAGCGACCCCAAGTTTGTTTTTGGCAAGCTGAAGCTTGCACTTGAAGAAGAGCTGAGCGCCTTGATGTCGCTAAACATAGACGAGCTCATAAAGCAGCGAAGGAAAAAATACCGCTTTATCGGCGTTTAGCAGCAATGCGCATTTAGCCGCATAAGCGTTTTTTCGCTGCCATTTGGGGAAATAAAAAAGGGCTGCTGCAATCAAATCGAGCATACAGCCCCTTAAACAGATTTGCTAAATTGCCTGGCCCGCGCTTGTGCCGACAACAGGCACAAAGTATGCAATTACAGCATGCTTTCGATAGGACACATCCTGAAAATAGTCAGGAGTGTACATTTCCATTGTCCATATAGGGTTCATAAGGGCATACTCATCAGAGTATTCGGTGTTGAGCTTTGCTGAAATGAGCTTGTGGGCATCGGTTGATATCACTTTTCTGTTTGATATATCTGCTTTAATAAGCCCTTCAGCTGCCCTGCAGTTGCCAAATTCTTTGGCTTGGTATTGCTCATTCGGCACGCCTATAGGCTTTTTAAAGACTTTTCCGATCATATAGCTCATAGCGCCCTCGCCCCTGCGGTCCCCTCTGAGGGCGAAGTAAGTGTTGCAATACATATATCTTTCATAACCTCTAAAACTCTTGTCGAGGCTGCTCTTTTCAGATTCAAGCAATTGAAAAGGGACTCCATCCAAGCGCTCTTTTACGCTAACATCCACCTCTTTGCCGATTATCGTCAGCCGAGGCAAATCTACAAAGAACATTTCCAGAATCCTTGTCGCTTGTGTGTCCATTTGTTATCCTACTTTCATGCAAAAAGTATTATTATATAGCTAGTTTTCGAGCACTCAAGTATAATATGCATATTAAGGCTATTAATATTTGCTTATTCTTTGGCTGCCTGCTATCAGCAGTTATATATATCTTATGGCATAATCAGGCGATTGCTAAGGAAATCGCGCAAATTGGCAAATTTGCGTGCAGGCAAGCTTTTTTGCACGAGCAATGCGGCCGAAGCTTTAAAGGCAATTATAATTAAGAGCGGGCATGAATATGGGTAAAAAGTGCATTATATATGGCGCGGGAGAGCATATAAGCTACATAGCGCAGCCATCCCAAGGCGATTTGTCAATAGCCGCTGATGGCGGCTACAAGTTTGCGCTCGCGAATGGCATTCACATAGACGCTGTTATAGGCGATTTCGATTCCCTTGGGTACACGCCCAGCGAGGTTCAGGCGATAAAGCTGCCGGTTGAAAAAGATGAAACAGACATGCTGGCAGCTGTCAAGTATGGCATGGCTTATGGATATGCCGAGTTTCATATATTCGGCGGAACAGGCGGGCGGCTTGATCATACATTGGCGAATATACAGCTGCTGGCATACCTGTGCCAGCACCACTGTGCAGGTTTTTTGTACTCAAGCGAGCAAATAGCCACATGCATTCAGGATAGCGCTATCTCCTTTGATGAAGCGTTCTGCGGCACAATATCTGTCCTAAGCTATTCGCCTGCAGCATATGGGGTAACTATAAAAGGCCTAAAATACAGCCTTGATGACTCAATGCTCTCAAATATCTACCCTCTGGGGGTGTCAAATTCATTTATTGGCCAGGCAAGCGAAATATCTGCAAAAAGCGGCATGCTGCTTGTATGCTACTCGCTGCCGGAGCGCGCAATTGAGGCTGCCAGCAGCCAGCTAATGCTTAAGGGCCCCAAAAGCGCGCCAAATATCAAAAATACTTAAGCGCGTCCAGCGGCTTTTTCAAAATTATGCCGGCGCCTGCTGCCTTTAGCTCCTTGCTTGATGAATATCCCCAAGCCGTGCCAGCCGTTAAGATCCCTGCGCTCTTCCCTGTTTGTGCCCCGATCGGGCTGCTTGCAGCAAAAAGCGCCTCGCCCGTCTTTATGTGCATCATTTGCAGCGCAAACTTTGCGCTTGTCGGGTCTGGCATGCCAGGCACGCCATCCTGCGCCCCTATCACAGAATAAAAGAAAATATCCGGATAAAAGTAATTGATGAGCATCTGAGCATACTCATTTTTCTTTGTTGTAACAACAGCAATCGGGATCTGTTTTGCGTTTAGCTGCCTGAGCAAATCCACAATGCCTTCATATGGCTTTGTTTTTTGCATCATAACGCTGCTGTAGTGCAGGTTGTAGCTAAACAGCTTCTTTGCAGCTTCGCCCTCAGGCAGGTTCGGCAAAGCCAGCTTAAGCTCTTCATTCGGGCCTTGCCCTATAATGGCCCTCACAGCCGAAACGCTCGTTTCGGCAAGCCCCTCCTCTGCCAAAAGCAGGTTTAGCGCTTGTGTTACGCCGTCTATTGTATCAAGGAGCGCTCCATCCAGCTCAAATATAGCCCCTTGCAGTTTCTCATCCATTATTGCCCCCCGCATGTTGTACTGTTTCTTCCTCTTGCATTCCGAGGTACGCGCTTGCCTTATGCTCCAAGAGCTCTGCTATAGCAGCATCGCCGGCATCAGGCAGCCTTACAAAGTATTTGTCAGCATGTATTTCCAAAATCATTTTCGCCAGGCCTTCGGCAAAGCTATCCCCCCTGCAGCTTAGAAACTCAAGGAACTCGGCTTTGCCTGGAGGCTTATTGGCGCTAAAGCGCATAGCTGCTGTTACCTTCCCGCCTTCCAGCCGGAATGCTGTAAAAGCCTCTTCATGGTAGGCTCTAAAGAATATGGCAAACGAGCCGGAGGCTATGTCTGTATTCAGCTTTTCTGCTCTTGCCTCAAGGCGCATCAGCTTTGCCGCTTTGTCGCGGCATTCTGCTGCAAGGGCATATTCTTCGCGTTCGGAATGCTCAAGCATGTCGCTGGTTGCCTTGTTTATATATGAAGCCGCTTTGCCTGAGAGTATATCAATAGCCTCGTTGACAGCGCGGCTATATCCTTGGCTGCTGATGTAGGCCTCGCATGGGCCCAGGCACTTTCCTATGTGGTAGCTCAGGCAAGCGGCACTGGGCTTTTCAAAGCTTCTTTGGCAGAAAGCAGTGCCGAGCGTTTCATTAAGCAATGTGATGGCATGGTTAGCGTCGAATTCTGAATAAAAGCTCCCAAAATACCTGCCAGCCTTGTTTTTTTCGTATGCGAGCGCTATCTGGGGATACTCCCCGTCTGAGATGTATATGAACGGATACTTTCTGTCGCTTGCGAGCTGTGAGTTGTAGCGCGGCCTGTAGCGCTTTATCTGCTCGCATTCCCGCAGCAGCGCGGCCGTTTCAGACTCGCAGGGCTCGTATGCGGCAAAACAGGCTTCCTGGTAGAGCGATTGCTGCTTAGAGTATCCTGCTGCCGGGCTCTTTGCGCTTTGCAAATGGGAAGCCAGCCTGTTTTTTAGGCTTTTTGATTTTCCGATATATACAATCGTGCCAAGTTTGTTGAAAAAGTAGTAAACGCCGCACGCTGGCGGTGCGCTTTTTATCATTTTAACTGCTGCATCGCAAAACATCCTGCTCACCACATATCTCTAGTATTGGCTTAGTACCTATAATAGCAAATATCGCTGCAACTGAAAAGCTCATACATTTCACTAATTTTATGATAAATGTGATCAAGCGCTTCCATTTTGCTATAATACATGCAGTAAGCGCTTAAACTATCTCTGAAAGCGCTTATGGGCGCAGCTGCTTATGCATATGCAGCAAAAAAAAATGCAATAAATTTATAGTCCAGGAGGATTTTATGGCTCAATATCCATTCAGCATGTCTGAAGTAGAAACGACTGACACGTACCCGCCAATGTTTCCATTCATGCCGCCGCAAAAAAAATATGAAACTCCGATAAGCCCGAAAGAGAACTACAAGCTTGTGTACAGCCGCAAGCTGCCTGTTTGGATTCCGGTCGGCACTGACTCTACTATGCTTACACCAAGAATTGACCCTGACAACATTGCAAGAAACTTTGTTTTCGAGGCCAACCCCTTAGCTCCGGAAGAGCAGGTGGGCGGAAAAGACAGGCATTCAATTGACTGGATCTACGTTCCCCAGGCCGGAGGCTCGATGGTTATGCCCGGCGCGCCAACGCTGGCCGATGCTAATGACTGGGAGAAAGTAATACAATTCCCTGACGTTGACAAATGGCCATGGGAGCTTTCTGCTGAGGCAAACAAGGATCGCCTAGACCCTGACAGATGGATGTCAATTACTATCTTAACCGGAATGTTTGAAAGGCTCATATCTTTTATGGACTTTTCAGAAGCAGCCGTAGCGCTTATTGACGAGGATCAAAAGACTGCCCTTCACGGATTGTTCCAGGCGCTTGTTGACATGTACAAAAAAATGATCTCGAATTATGTGAAATACTTTAAAGCTGACTGCATAAGCTTCCACGATGACTGGGGCAGCCAGAACTCTCCTTTCTTTTCGCTAAGCACTGCTATGGAGATGCTTGTTCCATACATCAAGCAGGTTGTTGACCATTGCCATGATGAGGGCATCTTCTATGATCAGCATTCATGCGGCAAGAATGAAAAGCTTGTACCTGCATATATTGCTGCCGGCGTTGACTCATGGTCAGGGCAGCCTATGAACAATAAAGAAATGATCTATGAGCAATATGGCGGAAACTTTGTAATCGGCATGGAGACAGGCCTGCCGCCTATCGGTTTCGGCGAGTCTTACGAAGACCCCAACACTGAGGTTGACGCAGCAAAGGCATTCGTCGCCAAGTATGGCCCTGATTATGCACAAAAACCAGTATTCGCCGGATTCTTTGCCCCTGCGCAGTTCTCAGAGACTATCTATATCGAAAGCCGCAAGATGTTTGAATCTATGAGATAATATTTCGCATGCGCTGCATCTATTTAAAGGAAGGCTGATGCCTTCTCTTTTTTTATACTGATACCAGTATTTATGCCAATATGATACCGAATACTGTTGTTATCGATCGATTAGAATGATAAAATTATAAAAACGCTGAACTGGCTGCATATACCAGCGCTCTTCTATGGCTTGCGCTATGGAATTTGGCACTTTTGTGCCATTTGCGCTGTAGCGGCCTATAAGCAATACTTTGCGCATAAAATACCAACAAATATCAAAGGAGTGCGGCTCTGCAAGCAAATGCCGCAAGCTGAAATACTGATGAAAGCAAAATTTAGTTCACTACTTATGGGTATCGTTATATTGGCATTTCCTGCCCAAGCTTTTGCTGCCAGCCTATCGCCGTTAACCGGCGACACAACAAACCTCTTTTTGTATGGAGGGCTAGCGCTTGTAGCAGTGGTTGGAGGTGGCGCGTTTTTTGCAATAAACAATAAAAAGAAGAAAGAGCAAAGCGAGAGCGGCGAGTAAGCACAGCCAAAGCGGCTAGCGCTAAGAAAAGTATGGATTTATTTAAAGGCCTCGTAAGCGGCGCGTTTTTAGGCATGGCTACATTTTTGGCATTTACTGCTGTTTTGTTCAGGCCGGCTGCAACCTCAAAAATTGCTGACAGGTTATATGCAATTCGCACGCTTATGGTGAGCTTTTATGTTTATGAGAGCGGCTATGGCCTGATTGCGTTTGACAGTGGCATGAACCCGGCAGCTGCAGCCAGAGGCATGAAATCGCTTGGCCTTGACCCGCAGCAGGTACTGCATGTGTTTTTGACCCACTCAGACTATGATCACGCTGGAGGGCTGGCTGCGTTCCCAAATGCAGAAGTCCATATGTATGAAAAGGAAGTTGCACTGGCTACCGGCAAGGTGGCTAGAAGGCTCTTTATGAAAAACAGCGTAAAGAAATACTTTCAGATCCATAACTCTAAGCCCGTAACGGTTGGAAATGACACCATCGAAATAGTGCCCGCTGTTGGCCACACGCCGGGATCATGCTGCTATCTCTTAAACAAAAAATGGATTTTTGTAGGGGATCTTATGCTTTTAAAAGACGGCAAGCCCAGGCCGTTTGCGCGCCTTATGGATATGAGCCACAGCCAAAGCGTTGAGTCGCTTAATGGCATTGTTGAAAGCGGAATATTAAGCTCTTGCGATATAATTGCTACAGCCCACGGCGGCATAGCAACAAAAAATGAAGAAAGCAAGGCGCCGGCAGCTTAAAGCCCCAGGCGCCTTTATTTTATTGCCTACTTGTAAAAATCTTTCCCGTAGCTGTAAGCTTCGTCTGAAATCCAGCCATTTATCTTTTGGATTATCTCAGGGGTAAACTCCCTGTTGCCTACCATGTAAAGGCCTCCAGAAAAGATATAGCCTCCTCCCGGCGCAAGCCTGTCTATTGTCGCCCTAACATGCTCGCGAACATCGGTTTCGCTTATATCAGGCGTGGGCGAGAATGACCATCCTCCGCTAATAACCATTCTGTTGTTAAACTTGCGCTTCACTTCAACGAGATCATTGACTGCCTCAGCAGGGTTCCAATAGCGCACGCCTATCTCATAAAGGTCTTCAAGCTGGTCTTCGCAGCGGCCGCAGTTATGGAATGTGATCGGCAATCCCATGTCTGTTGCCGGTTTGGCCCATCTTTCGTATACAGGCTTAAATATTCTGCGGTATATGTCCATTGAGAAGAACGGGCCTTGCCTTGATGCAGTGTCATCAGAAATTGTCAATATGTCCGGCTTAATATATTCAATGCTTTTCTCAGCTATTGGCATATAAAAGTCAGCTATATAGTTGATCATCTCCTCACACGCTTCAGGCTCTTCATAAAGGGCAATAAGGCCTTCAGTAAAGCCCATAAAGGCGACAAAAGTCTGGAAAGGCGTTTGCCCGCTAAAGAGCGCATTCACAGCAGTGACGCTGCGGTCCACATGGGCAGTTGCCTCAGCTGCCATGGCTTCCCAGTCGATTCTCTCGGGCATCTCAGGGTGCTTAACGACTTTGTCCCACTTGCGCACATCATCAAGCAGGAATGCCCCCGGCTTTGGAAGAGCCGCAAAGTTTGTCTCTTCATTGGCTACATAAGGAATGCCCCATTTGTCTGTCCATTCCGTCATCGGGGGCACAGCTGGCTTGCCAACCCCAAATGCAGTGGCGCCTTTTACAACAAAAAGATCAGCAAAGCCAACATTTGAGCTGGACGGGACGCCTTGAACAAACCCCATTGGAAGGTAGTCTGGCAATTCGCCTCTTGAAAGCCTTAAATAGTTCTCTTTTGGTGTGATTTCTCCCACTATATCCTCCATTGCAAAGCTATTTACTTGGCATATCGTACAGTTTTGCTGACATTATAGCACTAAAATGCTTTTTTTGCGATAAGAGTGCGGCTGCTAATTGGCCAAGCCAGGGCATCTGGCATTAACTGGATAGTTGCTTTTTGCGCTCTCCAGCAAAGATTCGTGTGCAATAAGATAGGTTTTTGCGTTAATATATACTAAAAGGCGTGTAGCGCCTAAGAAAGCTAAGAAATTTCAGGAATATTCGGCGAGCCAATGATTCAGCTTAAAAATGTCACAAAAACATACAAAACGCGAAGTGGCACAATTGATGCCGTAAAAGATGTCAGCCTTGATATAGCAAAAGGCGAAATATATGGCATAATCGGCTTTTCCGGCGCCGGCAAGTCGACGCTTGTCCGCCTTATCAACATGCTGGAGAGGCCCAGCCAGGGCCAGGTCTTTGTAGGGGGCGAGGAGCTCACAGCGCTCAGCCGCAAAAAGCTGCTTGCAGCCCGAAGATCAATCGGCATGATTTTTCAGCAGTTTAACCTGATGATGCAGCGTTCAGCGCTTGAAAATATTATGCTGCCTTTATCCATCGCAGGGTATAAAAAGCAGGAGAGCAAAAAGAGGGCGCATATGCTGCTCGAAAGGGTTGGCATTCCGGAAAAGGCAGCCGCCTACCCCAGCCAGCTTTCAGGCGGCCAAAAGCAAAGGGTCGCAATAGCCAGGGCTCTTGCAACCGAGCCCAAAGTGCTGCTGTGCGATGAGGCTACAAGCGCGCTTGACCCCAGCTCAACTGAATCAATCCTAAGCCTGCTCTCAGATATTAATACTGATATGGGCATAACTATCGTTTTGATAACCCACCAGCTGCATGTAGCCCGGAGCATATGCTCCAAAACTGCAATTATGGAAAACAGCAGAATTGTTGAGTCAGGCTATACCGGCCAGCTTTTCGACTACCCCAAAAGCCAGGGTGCAAAAAAGCTGCTGATGGCTTCTGAAGACAAGCCTCGCGCGATGCTCAGCATCAGGGCGTTTGCAGGCTCGCAAGAAGCTGCAAAAGATATTATTGGCGAGGCGTGCACTATTGAAGGCATAGGCCTGTCGGTGCTTTACGAAGGATCAGGAAATGTTCTCTTTTCGCTTCAAAGCGATGAAGGCAGCGAAGAAAAGCTGAAGAGCTTTTTGGGGCAAAAGAGCATTTCGTTTGAGGAGCTGTAATGGAAGCTCTTGAAAAGCTCGCCAAGCTGTGGCCGCTGCTTTCAAAAGGGATTGCAGAGTCGCTATACATGACAGTTGCCTCAACCTTAATGGCATATGCAATAGGCTTGCCACTCGGCATTGCGCTTGTTGCAACTGACAAAGGCGGCCTTAGGGAAATGAGGATTGTTAACAGAATTCTGGGTGTTTTGATAAACATTGTCAGAAGCGTCCCTTTCGTCATATTGCTCGTGGCAATTATGCCTTTTACAAGGTTAATAGTTGGAACAACCCTGGGATCAAAGGCAACTGTTGTGCCTCTTGTTGTTGGTGCTGCCCCCTTTATAGCCCGCATGGTAGAAGGCTCGCTAAAGGAGGTAGATCCCGGCGCTATTGAGGCGGCCCAGGCTATGGGGGCTTCTGACGCGAGAATTATTTTTTCTGTAATGCTTGTTGAAGCGCGCCCGTCACTTGTGCTCGGGGCTGCAATATCGATAACGACCATCCTGGCGTATTCGGCAATGAGCGGCTTTGTCGGGGGGGGCGGGCTGGGCACTATAGCTATAAACTATGGCTATTACCGCTATCGTAGCGATGTGATGCTTGTAACTGTAACGCTGCTTGTAGTGATTGTGCAGGCTTTTCAGGAAATAGGCATGCGCCTTGCGCGCTACATCGACAAACGGGCGAGAACATAGCAATATAAAGCACGAAAAGGGGGAAAAATGAAAAAAGCACTATTACTATTTTTGGCGCTTGCTTTGGTTATTTCGTTTGCATCATGCACAGGCGGCAACAACAGCCAAAGCGGAGGCGGCGGTGGCGGGGCCGAGGAAGAGGAAATTGTAGCTACATTGACAATCGGGGCGTCATCAAGCCCGCATGCTGAAATTCTTGAATTTCTCATTCCGATTATGGCCCAGAGCGGCATAGGCCTTGAAGTTATTGAATTCTCGGATTATGTGCAGCCCAACGTTGCTGTTGAAGACGGATCGCTTGATGCAAACTTTTTTCAGCACCAGCCTTACTTGGACGAGTTCAATGCTGAGAACGGCACTCACATCGTGAGCGTTTGCAGCGTCCATTACGAGCCAATGTGCCTTTACCCTGGAAAAGACAAGGGCATTACCCTTGATTCGCTTCCTGACGGGGCGCAGATAGCTTTGCCCAATGACACAACCAATGAAGCCAGGGCGCTTGCAGTTCTTGAAGTTAACGGGCTTATCAAGCTCAAGGAAGGAATCGGCCTTAATGCGACTATTCAGGACATTGCTGAGAATCCAAAGAATTTTGAATTCATAGAAGCAGAAGCTGCGACCCTGCCGCTGGCATTGCCTGACGTTGACGCCGCAGTAATTAACGGCAACTTTGCGCTTCAGGGCGGCCTTTCAGCCACAGATGACTCAATAGCGTTTGAGTCGTCCGAATCAGAAGCTGCGCAAAAGTATGCAAATATTCTTTGCGTAAAAGAAGGCAATGAGGAAAACGAAGCCGTATTAGCGCTAATACAAGCGCTGCGCTCTGACGACTGCAAGGAATTCATCAAAGAAAAGTACAAAGGCTCAGTTGTGCCAATGTTCTAGGATATTTCCCGGCTTAGCCCTCGCGGGGAGCGGGGGCTTATTTTATTGGCATTATGAGAATTTAAAGTTTCTTCAAAATGCAGCAGTTTACTGCATATTTCCGCGACAGCATAATACTATTTTTGCTTCTTTATATTATTTTCGGATTTTTTCTGCCTTAAATTTATATAACGCGAGTATAAAGTTTTGCAATATCGAAATCTCGCTGTTTTTAGCTTGGAAATTTAGGCAATTATGGATTAATCTAATATTAAATGGGCATAAATACCATTTATATAGCCTAACATGAAGGTAAAATATTGATTATCAGACAGCCTAACAATAGACAAGAAAGGCGAAGCCTATGATGGATGATGATAATCGAGGAATCAGGCCTGCGCAAAGGCTGGATTCACTCAGCTATGGAACTTACATAACCAACGAGTATGCAAAGGCAGAGGAGCCAAACAGCCACTATTCGCGCGAGATCTCAGGGCACTTTGAATGGCATTTCCCGAACGGCGAAAGCTATGCCTTTATTGAGGAATCAGACAGCCTGCATATAGATGTCTGCGTACTCGAGCCAACTAAGAAAAACCCGTATTTCGTATTATATACATGCGGCATGAGCGACTATGCAATGCATGTGCCTGCACCTTACACTGATATGAAGCGCGCAGAGCTGTACATGCTGCTGCCATCAGATTGGGATTTTCAGCAGGAAGGCAATGAAGTGCCTTATGACAGCTTTTGGCCAATAAAGCTGCTTAGAGGCGTTGGAAGATTCCCGCATGAGAACCGCACTTGGCTCGGGCGGGGCCACACTATTGCAAACGGAGAAGAAATGCTGCCGTTTGTGAACGGGGCAGGGATGTGCGCTGCTCTGTTGAGCGAGCCTTCAAAGAGTTTCAGCCCGCTTGTTTTAAGGGATGATTTCTCAATACACTTCTACCTTGTTATGCCGATCTACAAAGAGGAGCTTGACTTCAAAGAGAAGTATGGCGCTAACGAGCTTTATAAGCTCTTTACGCTCAACAAGACATCGCTAATTACCGATCTAGGCAGAGAGAATGTGGCCTTGCCGTATATGATAGCCGAATAAAGCGCCAATTAGGCGCCTTTTTCTTAAAAAGCTGCCTACTGTTCCAACTGCATAAAATGAGAGGCACCCATGGCAAATTTTCAGCCCTATGAATCATACATAAGAGTTGCTGCTGCACGAATAGGCACTAAGCACAAAGATCCCCTTGGCAACGCAAAGCGCATAATGCGCTCCTACATCCTTGCCTCATCTGAAGGCGCCAGCCTTGCCGTATTTCCGGAGCTGTCTTTAAGCGGAGCGATATCCCCGGGCATGGGCGCTGCTAATGATGAGATTTTCAGCGAAACGCAAAGAGCGCTGCTTTTGCTTGCTGAAGCAACCAGCGAGATCAACTGCGCACTGGTAGTCGGGCTTGCTTACCGCCACTTGGACAGGCTTTACAACGCAGCCGCTTTTCTGTCAGACGGCAAGGTAAAAGGGATCGTGCCAAGCGCTTATGAAGTGGAGCGATCCTGTGCTTTCAGCGAATATATGGAGCCGGCATGCCAAACAGACAAGGGCTTTTTCTTCGGCAGAGAGCTTCTCTTCTCGATAAAAGGCGCACTTTGCGGCATTGAAGTGGGAAACAGCCTGCTAAGCGCATCGCCTGAATCAGCGGCTCTGTCTAAAATGGGCGCTGTGATCATTGCGAACCCTTGCACAGTGCCGGCTGTTGTCGGCATGCAAGAGAGATGGAAAAACAGCGTTTGCCTTCATTCAGGCCGGACCATAAGCGCATATATAAGCTCAAGCGGCCTTGAGGAAAGCACTGATGCCAGCCTGCTGCCATCCGGATACAGCATAATCGCCGAGAATGCTGAGATGCTTTCAGAAAACGCTGCTTTTAGCAGCGAACAGATAATATATGCTGACATCGATATAAAGCGCCTGGATACTGCCAGGCTAAAATGCTCATATTCAAGCGAGCCCGGCAGCATTCGAATCAGCACTTCTGTAGCCCCTATGCAAACGGGCCTGGCCAGGCACATTAGCACCCACCCCTATTTAGCCCAACACGGCCAGCCAAACCCGGAAGATGCGCTTAAAATGGCCAGCCTGATTCAGGCCCATGGGCTCGCAGGCAAGTTTGAGCTAAAAGGCGCAGAGAAGATGCTGGTAAGCCTTAACAGCGCTGAAGGGTCGGCTCTGGCGCTTATTGCTGCCTGCGAAGCGTCAGACATTCTCGGAAAGTATCGAAAGGATGCTGTCCTTGCAGTTAATGCATTGGGAAGCGATCTGGCCAGCGACAGCTATTTAAGCGTAAAAAACCTTGCTGACGCGCTAGGCTGCAGCACCCATCACGCTGACGTTTCGCTTCTTGCGCAAGCGGGAGTGGAAGCTATTGGAAACGACAGCGCCGCAGAATATGCAAATGCGCTCGCATGGGCAGAGGAATATGCGATTAATTGCATTGCGCGGGAGCACAGCGCCATTATCGTCGGGACAGAAGACCTTAGCGACAGCGCAATTGGCAAACGCGGCATTAAGTGCCACTACAGCGTTAACTGCTCGCTGCCTAAGAGCGTGGTCAGAATGCTTCTTGGGCTTCATGCAAAAATGCACCCAATCAGCGCTGTAAGGGAATCCATCGAAGCAATAATGGCTTTCGGGCATGAGAATGCAGATGAGCCGGAGATTGGCTACCTGCGCGACTTCATTTTGCACTGCTTTGCCAGCTGCGGAGACAGCCCGGAGAAGATAGCTTTCCTTGCAGAGCACGCTTTTGGGCAAACTTACTCAGCAGAAGAAATAGCAGAGAGCATAGAAGAGCTCATATCTAAAAGCGCTGCGAAAAATGCAAACAGCAATGGCAATGGCCCGACAGCATTCCTGTTTGGCGCTGGCGCATAGCCAAAATACAAAAACTAAGCTTTTCATAGCCAAAAAAGGCAAAAAGCGCTGATGTTTGCGCTTTTTGCCTTTTGCTTATGCTGCATGGCCACATATGAATTGCAGACAGCGGCAAAAGCCAGCAATTTTGCTTTTGTGCATTGTATTTAGTTTAGTAGGGGCTTTTCCTGCTGCCTGGCTTGGAAGAGCTTGATCCTCTGCCTGATCTCGAGGAGCTCGAGCTGCTTGAGCTGCTTGAGCCATAAGATGGGCTTGAGCTTCTGGACGATCCTGAGAAGCTTGATCCGGAAACGCCTGATCTTGAAACGCTTGATCCGGAAATGCTTGAGCCGGAAACGCCTTGCCTTGAGCCTGATGACAGTGACTGGTTGATTTTTTGCTGTGTAGATCTTGAATGCTTTGAAAGCTGTGAAGGGTCTATGAGCCTCTCAACTGGCAACTGGACTGCCGGGTTGTGGCCTGGAACATAAAGCATGGATTCCGGGTCGCTTAGAGAGATTGGCTCAGTCGGCATAGAGCTGCTTGTGCGCCTGGTGGATGATGAGAAAAAGGATGAGTTCCGCCTTGGCTTATTGCTATTGTTTTTCATATAAAATTTCTCCTTACAGAAGCTATTATTTGAAACTTATCAATTATCTATTCAACAGAGTGCATTCCATTTCTTAGCTCATGCGCCTAATAAGCGCGCTGGAATATTGAATTAATAGCACTTGATTTTGCTAATTGAGCCGTGAATTACTAGCCATTTATGCTAAAATAAAATTGTCGTTAATAACAAAAAGCTGCATAAGGCCTCTTTAATGGACAATATTCATTTAAGTGGCAAGCAATAGCCCACAGCAACAAAAGATCAGGAAAGGAGCAATTTTATGTTTGGCTATATGGGCAAGATGCTCTTTGCCAACCTGTCTGAGAGGACGCTTGAGGACAGGCCTTTAAGCGAAAGCGACGCCAGGAATTTCCTGGGCGGGCCATCGTTAGGGGCAAAGGTACTGTACGAAAACATGCCAAAAGACTGCGATGCGTTCGCAGAGGAAAGCATGTTCGGGATCGTCACCGGGCCGCTCACCGGAACCAGGGCATTTTTTTCAGGGCGGTATACTGTCGTATCAAAATCCCCGGTAACTGGCGGATGGAATGACGCCAACTCCGGAGGGTTCTTTGGGCCGGCGCTTAAGCATGCCGGATTTGACGCTGTCTTTGTAAACGGGATTTCAGAAACCCCTGTATATATCTTTATAGATGAGGGAAAAGCCCAAATACTGGATGCTACTGAAGCCTGGGGGCTAAAGACAGAGGAAACAGAAGAGTACTTCAAAAAAATCCATGGCGACAAGATCAACGTCGCCCTTGTAGGCCCTGCTGGCGAGAGCCTTTCAAACGTTGCTGCTGTAATGAATGATGGGCACAGGGCTGCAGGCAGAGGCGGCACCGGCGCTGTCATGGGCTCCAAAAAACTAAAAGCCATTGTTGTATCCGGAAGCCTTTCAGTTGAAGTTGCAGATTCAGCAAAGCTGACTGAATGCAACCGCGCTATTTCCGAATTCATGAAAGGCCCCGGCAAGATGATGGCTGACGGCTTTGGCACCTTCGGAACAGGCATGCTATACAACAACTCTACGCAGAATGGCGACTCAGGCATTAAGAACTGGAGTGGCGCAGGGGTTGTAGACTATGCAGGCCAGGAAGCTTCAATGGCTATTTCGTCTATTGGCATTGACAAGTTTAAAACAGCGAAGTACTCATGCGCCAACTGCCCGCTTGGGTGTGGAGCTTTCCATAACTATACAGAAGGAACGCGCGGATGGGACCTCTCGCACGCCCCGAGGCCGGAGTACGAGACAATGGCCTCATTTGGCTCAATGCTGCTCAACACAGATGCAGAATGCATCTTTATCTGCAATGAAATATGCAATGCATACGGCCTTGACACCATTTCAGCCGGATCAATAGTCGCCTGGGCAATGGAAGCCTACAATGAAGGCGCCCTAACCTTGGACGATTTAGATGGCATTGACCTAAAATGGGGCAATGCCGATGCCATCATTGCGCTGACTGAAAAGATAGGAAAAGGCGAAGGAGTCGGAGCAATACTTGCCAAAGGCACACAAGCTGCTGCAAAGCATTTCGGAAAAGGCGAAGAGTTCCTGGTAGTGGCATCGGGCATTGAGGAGCCTCAGCACGATTCACGGCTTGGCTACGGCCTTTCCAGGACATATAAGTATGATCCTACGCCTGGCAGGCACGTCAAAGGCGGAATCGGCATGGGAGTGCAAGTTCCTGCTGGCGGCATAGACTATTCATCAACCGGCCACCAGGACAAGCTGGGCGTTGCTGACACTGAGCTTACCAACAGCTCAGGCTACTGCCTCTTTGGCGGCATGTGCACCCCTCCCGGAGGATTGCTTGATCTGATAAACGCTGTGACAGGGTTTAACTATTCAAAAGCTGACTCTATTGATCTGGGCATGAGAATGTATAACATGCGAGCCCTGTTCAATGTCAGGGAAGGCTTGAGAAGAAAAGACTTCACGCTTTCGCCGCGCTTTACCGCAGCGCCTCCGCCAACTGAAGGCCCAATCGCCGGCAATGTTATCGATGTTGAAAAGCTTGCTGACAACTTCTTTAACGCTATTGGATGGGATGGCGATGGAGTCCCGCTAAGGCAGACTCTTGAGCACCTGGGCGGTTTCGATGAAGCAATCGCCGAGCTCTACCCGGCGCCGCAGTTCCCCGGAGCGCCCGGCGCATAACTGCAAAGAACGCAATTAACCACTCAACACTATAAGGGAAGACGTTCCCTAGGATATAAATAGCAAACTTCGAGCCTACCAGCCTAAGGCATAGCGCTATGGCTGCTGGCCAATGAGTTTTACGGGAAACTGTATTTCTTTCCATGATCGAGAAGAAGTTCATTGCTTAAGGGTTTTTTTAAGCGTGTGGGCTTCGCCCACACGCTTAATTTATGCAGCAGACAAGAGGTGAAACAATGAAAAACAAGAAGGCAATAACCACATTTTTGGTTCTTGCACTATCATTTCTCCTACTATTTGCAGGGTGCTCCAGCGCTCCAACCCAAAATAAAGAGGACGAAAAAGAAGAAGACGCGGATCAAAGCAGCCAAACACAGCAAGGCGAAGGCGAGGCAAGCCTGCCCAGCACAGAGTGGTCTATAATAGTGCAGGCAAACGGCCAGGAGATTGCCATTACTGCCGCTGAGTGCGCTTTGCTTACTGAGCACAGCGTTGAGATGACAATAACGAATAAAAATGGGGAGTCAACGACCAGCACATACACAGGCATTTTGCTAAAGGATGTTTTGGCGCTGGCAGGGGCCGAGCCGGCGCAAAGCGTTGAGGCAGTTGCAGCTGACGGATATTCATCAGAAATACCTGTTGAAGTTGCAATGGCAGATGACACGCTTATAAGCTACCTGCTTGATGGCGTGCCATACGAAGGAGGCCAGCCTATCAGGCTTAGCCCAAAAACCGGGTCCGGCAACCAATTTATTAAAGACCTGGAAAAGCTCGTGGTCAATTAGGCCGGCATGAACCCATACAAAAAGCGATTAGCGGCGTATGCCGTTTTAATTGCGTTGCTGTTTGGCCTGTGCGCTTGCACCAAAAAGAGCCTTGGCCTTAAAGCGGGCAAGTACACTGGCATTGGCACAGGCTATGGCGGGCAGGTGGAAATAAGCCTTACTGTCTCCGGCCACGGAGATATTTTCGGCTTTGAGGCTATTTCACATAACGAGACTGCAGAATATGCGGCTGAGGTTATTCAGCCAATGTTTGAAGCAATTGTTCAAATGCAGGCGCTTGGCATTGATGCGATATCCGGCGCAACAATAACATCCCAGGCTATTCTTGAAGCTGCAGCAGATGCTGTTGAACAAGCCGGCGGAGACCTGCAAAAGCTGGGCTACACTCCAAAAGAGGCTTCATCAAACGATGCGGTGATTGTCTTTTCGGGCTTGGGCCAGGGGGGCATAGAGCTTACCGGACACCAGCTGAGAACAGAATTCCCCATGCACGAAGTTACAGCCACCTCTGTGAGCTCTTCGGGCGAAACGAATGAGGTTAATGCAAAAGCTGCTCTCCTGGAGGAAGTGCTGAATTCTTTTGGCGTTTCGCAAAAAGACTTTATTTCGCTTTATGCCGAAGCAACAGATGGATACTCTGTAAGCATCCCGGACTCCATGATGCAGGATCGCGATATTTACATTGCATATGAGGTGAATGGCTCGCCCGAATGGCCCAGAACCATTATCCCTGATGAGCGGGCTGCATACTGGTGCAAGTTTCTCTCAAAAATTGAGCTGCTCGGCGCCAGCGAAACAGAGCGTGCGCAAGCATTGTCCTGCTATTTTCTTGAGGCCGTCGCTTTAGAGCCCGGCATCGCCAAAGAGCCCTATGACCATGGCGGCCAGGCTAATGAAGCTTTTAAGATCTCAAGCTTAATCAGCAAATATGCAGCTGATGAAGAATATAGCTTTATATACATTGATGCTTTCGATGGCTGGAAGAGATCAGAAAAGAAAGAGACTTTTGAGCAGCAATACATTGTGATCAGCGGAGAAGAAGAAATGCTGCCAATGTATGTTGGGCCTAACCTGCCTGAAGGCATGATGGTTAAGCGCATAGAGTCATTTCAGATAGGTCGGGCATCTTTTGCTAGCCTTGAAAATATTATTGAAAAAAATGGAGGCAATATAACAATAAATGATCTTGCAGGAAAACTTGGCATGCAGCAGGCTGATATGTATGCGCTAAGCCTGACAGGAGGCTCAAGAGCCAATGCATCAAGCGATGCTGTTTTAAGCATAACCGAAGCAGGCGTACACGCCTCAGGCATCAGCGGCGCAGTTGAAAGCTTTTCGGCAATTAAGCAACAATTATGAAATTTATAGGCCATGCCTGCTAAAGCTTCACAGAGCAATCCCCATGGGCAAATCCATGGGGGTTGCTTCGTGCATGCAGCGCCTGGCATCTATAAATTTTTTCATTTTCGTTATATAAGCCTTGCCGTGAAGCTTTGCTGTGATAGGCTGTAAGCAGCTCGTTGGGACGGCTTTATTGCTGTTAATGCCAACAATGCCATAGAATATGCCAAAGAGCTGCAAATATTTTGGCTTCATAGCGCGCACCTGTGAAAATCGGCTTAGGCATTGCATCGAATATACCGGCTGATGCTCCGAAAGCTGCATTGCTGCTAAATCCAAATATATATAGCGCCCTGGGGCTTTAATCAAGCTTGTCGGGCGCATGGGCGGGGAGAAACTTGATATTTCAGTCTAAGCGCAACAAAGTTACCCTGGATTCAGGGATAATATATAAGCACGCGCAATCAGAGGAAAAAGCCATTCTTGAGGCAGGAAAGCTGGAAATGCTCCGAAATGCAGGCCTTAGGGTGCCGAGAGTCATCAGCGTGCAAGATGCTTTGATCGCTATGGAGTTCATTGACGGCATTACATTGCCTGACTTTCTTGAGAGCGCAAGCGAGCCTCCCTTTCATCAGGCGCAGCTCATTGTTAATTGGCTTAAGCAGTTTTACGGCGCTGTTGGCCATGATCAGACAAGCGAAATCAGGGGTGATGTAAACGGCAGAAACTTTATTTTTTTTGAAGGCAGCGTATGGGGCATAGACTTTGAGCAAGAAGAATACGGCCCGATCGAAAAAGACATAGGCCGCCTTTGCGCGTTTGCAAGAACATACACAGGTATCCCTTACGGGGTGCTGGACAGCTTTGCGAGTGAAATAGAAAAGCAGGCTGTATATATCCTGCACGCTAAATTGGATGCAATCAAAGCTGAAGAAGCCCTTGAGTACGAAGCAATGAAAAAAAGGCGCCCGCCTAAGGCCCCTCCTGGACAGGAATAAGAACGGACACCGAATAAATCGCAAAAACAATCAGCGCTAAGCCATAGCGCAGCACAGGCAGCTCATTTACTCCGGTATATGTATGAACATGAATAAACCTCGCGCTAATGCAATAGCACAAATGCGCAGCCATTGAGCTTTGCGTCCCGTCTAACTCAGATACTATGCACAAAACAGCCCCTGCTGCAAAGGCAACAACAAATGCTTTTACAAATGCCTGCAAGGCATTTGTTGATGATGTGGTTTGGTGAGTATATGTAAGCGCTGCGATTATAGCCTTCCATACGGCATACAGAGCGGATGAGTGAAAAGCTCCGAGCCAGAAGCTTCCACTTGAGGCTTTAAATAGCCTTAGCGAAGCGCCTCTAAAAATCCCTTCTTCCCATATGCAGCATGCGATATCGCCTATTATCGAAACAAGATAAAAGCCTACTGAAAGCGTAGGCACAATTTTAAGAGTATTTTGAATATTTAACCGCAAACTCAGGCTTGGGTAATAGCCTGTAGCTTTATTAAGCAGCAATTCCAGGCAATAGCCTATTATCAGGCAAGCCGAGCTTATTGCAAACCACTTTATGCACGCTGCCCTCGAGCCTGAAAAGGAAGAGGCATAGCCGGGCGCCTGGGAAGCCAATATTACGGCAATAGAGCCAATTAGGGCGCCAGGGCACAAAAAAGAGCTGGCTTTGCCGGGCAGAAGCAGCAGAAACGTTTCTATTAGCGATGCGATTACTGCAATGAAATATATCGCGTATGCCAAGCGCGCTGGTTTTACAAGTTTTCGTTCCATATGACAATTATATCAAATAGTGTCGCATTTTGTTTAATTAAATTATTTATTTAAGAATTATTATCGATAACAGAGAGATGAATAAAGAATGTATGTATTTTCTGCAAAACTTAGCTTATATGTACCAAACACTAAATCGCTTAAGGACAAGAGAAGCGTAAGCAGGAGTGTCATTGAAAAGGCCCGCAATCGATTCAATGCCTCGATTTCCGAGGTTGGCACACTCGCTTCCATAAGGCAGCTAACATTGGGCATCAGTGTTGTGTCAGGCGAAGCGTCTCATGCGCAAAATTCGCTGGAAGAAATTATCAGATATATCGAAAAAACTGCTGATGCTGAAGTTGTGGGCGTTGAGCGATTCTAATTAGGCCTTTGGCTTTGCTGCTGATGCGGGCCGACGGCAGCAATGCGCCATATTTTTCAGCCTAGCGAATTTTTCCAGAAGTGCAAAGCGCTAAAAATGCCAAAAAATGAGCAGCACCCCTTACATATGGTTAGTAAGAGGCGACACTCTGTATAAGGAATTGAAGAGAATTATGAGTCTTGACTATTCGCAACTCATGATCAGATTATAATTTAATTATGTGATGAATATGTGATGAAATGCAACTTTTCGTTTTTTTATGCGAGAATATGCTACTTCCTGAAATGGTAGAAATAAGGGCAACTTTATATGTAAATAATTACAAATCAAGCAATATAAATACCATTTCTATGAATGCCGACCTTTTTTGATGCAGGCTTGCCAAATGAAAGCCTAATGCGCTATAATTGAACAGTGTTCAATAAATAAACTGCGTTCAGGAAATGAAATGTCTAAAGCCAGGCAGCAAAAGCATTCGCATGAAATCCGAAACCGAATATTGAAGGCAGCAGCCCGCATAATATCAGATGTGGGTGTGGAAGCGCTTTCTGTGAGGTCTATTGCCAGGGAAATGGATTATTCAGCTGGCATTATTTATCATTACTTTAGCAGCAAAGACGAGATAATCGAGAGCGTGCTAAGAGATCGCTACAATGAAATCATTCAAGCGATCACGCCTTCTGACACCGCCATGCCAGCAGATGAAGCAATTCAAACGTCGCTTACCAGCTATATTGAAAACGCGTTAAGAATGCCGTCTGAATACAACAGCATTATGCAAAGCGCTTCGCAAAAAGTGCTTGCTTTTACTTCCATTCTCGCAAAAGGCAGCCAAAAAATCAGGCCGGCCCTGGCGCACCTGGCAGCTGATATTGAGAAAGGCATAATAAGCGGCTTATTTCGGCCAATTGATGCTGAGCTCGCCGCTCAGGCAATAATAAGCGCTGTCTTTGGGCTGATAGCCAGGCTAAATATCGAAAAGGGCGTTACTGAGGAGCAAAAGGCGAGCTTGATAAACTGCCAGGTGGAATTAATTATAAGGGGGTTAAAAGCGTGAATACATTGGTGCTTTATGCCAGCAAACATGGTGCCACAGAGGCGATTGCAAAAGAAATAGCTTTACATTTGGATAATGCGCAAGTGTCGCAGCTAGGCAAAGGGGCCACGCCCGATTTGGGCTTGTTTGACAGCGTAATAATCGGCTCATCTTTATATGCAGGCTCTATACGCAAAGAAGCCAAATCTTTTATAAAGGAGCATTCAAGTGAGCTGTATTCAAAAAAGCTGGGCTTTTTCCTTTCGGGGCTCAATCAGCCACAGGCACAGCAGGCTTTTGAAGCCAATTTCCCGAAAGATGCTCTAAGCGCAGCAGTATCAACAGCTTTTTTAGGAGGGATTTTCGATCCCGGCAAATGCGGCATGCTTGAAAGAGCTATTATGAAAGCTGCTTCCAAACAGTCTTCATATACAAACACAATATCGAGCGAAAAGATCGAGGCCTTTGCAAAGGAGTTTATAATATGAAAAAGCCTCTTAAAACAATTCTGCTTGTTGCTGCCGCTGTTCTTTTAGCAGCTTTTGCACTAGCAACAAATGGGCTTTCTGCAGGAGCTAAAGTGCCAATCAACGGAATAGATTTGGCAGCCATGGACAACGGGGCATACATAGGCGAGTACAGCTATAAACGATGGGCAAATACACTGAGGGTGCATGTTGACAACGGCGCCATAACAGGCATTGAAATAATCAAGGACGTATTTGGGGCAAATATAACACATTGCTCTGATGAGACTTTCAGGCGCGTTATACAAGCCCAAGATACGCGCATTGACGCTGTTTCAGGGGCAACAGTAACGACAAAAGCGTATTTAAAGGCTATTGAAAATGCACTTCAGCCATAATCCCTTTTTTGAGCTGCGCCTGCATAAGCCCGCCTAAATGCAGGCGCATTGCTATAAAGCATTGCATAAGAAAGCAGCCCAGGAGCATGGCTGCAGCGTAAGCAGCGATGCCGAGTCATAAGCAGCACAAAGCTTATAAAACAGCAGCTTCTTTCTCAACATGGGCAACGTGAATCGCCATGCCTTTATAACAAAAGCAATCAGGCTTCACTCCCACTCTGCATACAGTCCGGCAATAACTTGCTCAATAGGGGCTTTTCTTATCTCAACATCCTTTACGCCATGGGCGTTTGAGAGCTGCTGCATTAAAGAATTTATCGGCAGCTTTTCAGCATCAAGCCCAAACACATATACATTGTTTTCCACGCTTACAAGCTCTGCCCCATCCAGGCAAAGAGAAAATCCGGCTTCCATTGCAACGGTCAGGCGCGTGGGGCTGCCTGTAATCGCCCGAAGGCCCTCAAAGCTGCCGTCATATGCAATCTTGCCATCTGAAAGCATGAGCACACGCTGCGCCATTTCCTCGAGATCGTCCATGTCATGGCTTGTGACAAATATCGTTGCAGCCTTCTCCTTGTTTATTAGCTTTAGAAAATCTATCATCTGGCGCTTTGCAACAATGTCAAGGCCTATTGTTGGCTCATCCAAAAGAATAACCTCCGGCGAGTGCAAGAGCATCATTGCAAGATCAGCTCTCATGCGCTGGCCGAGAGAGAGCTCTCTTGCGAAAGCGCCAAGCAGGCTTCCTATGCCGAGAAGCTCTGAAGCCATCTCCAGGTTTTGCTTGTATATATTGCTTGGAATATCCCAAACTGCTTTCTTCCACTCAAAGCTTTGCGATATTGGGTGGTCCCACCAAAGCTCTGTGCGGTTTGCAAGCAGTATGCCAAGCTTTCGCATTATTGCAATTCTGTCTTTTGCAGGGTTCATGCCAAGTATGCTTACACTGCCTTGTGTAGGCTGAAGCATGCCAGCCAGTATTTTCATTGTCGTGCTCTTGCCTGCCCCGTTTGGCCCTGCATACGCGGCAAACTCCCCTTTAGCGATGCTAAACGAAACATTGTCTAGCGCTTTTATTTCTTTCTTCTCCGGCCTTAACAGGCTGCTCAGCAAATTTTTTGAGCGCTGGCGCTGAATGAATATCTTGCTTGCGCCTTCTACGCTAACGGCGAAATCCGTGTGGGACATATCGGTTTGAGCCTTTCATGGTATAGTAGTTCATGGCCTTTTTGAACATATATCCCGCAGCATTTGAGAGAACAAAGGCTACTGCAACAGGGTAGTACGATGACAATCCCAGTGGCGGCTTTCCCAACAGGCACATGGATGGAAACCAGGATATAAGGCCATAGGGAAATACAGTCAATAGAGCAACTTGGATAATTGCTGGCATTCCCGAAAGCGGGAATGCGCTGAGCGGCCATGCATCGTCAATTGCTGTGCTTGAGATTTCCTCTGCTGCAACTGGCGCATAAAATGCCATTATTGCCGAAAGATAAGACATGCTTGCTATAATGGCCAATGAAGCTATTAGATATATAAGCAGTGAGAGCAGCCATAAAGATGTTATGCTCATGCCAATTCTATGTATGGATGCACTCATAAGCGCTATGCCAACAATGAAGTTGCCAAACCCGCTGAAAGGCGCAAAACCGGATGTAGCCAGTTGGGTTATTAAGGGCAGAGGCTGAATAAGCATGTGATCCAGCTGGCCTCGGCCGATAACCCTGCTTATTATAATGTTGTTTCCGGCTCCAAGCATGATGTAAAGGCTGTTTAGCAAAGATGAGTATGACATCATGAACAAAGCTTCATCAAAGCCCATGCTGCCTATGCTTCCAATTCGGCCGGCAATAAGAAGCACCGTAGAAATTGCTGCGATATTGTCAGCAATGTCAACAACCATGCAGATCAATGCATATTTGCTGTCACGCAGCAGCCATGCCAAATCCATCTTGGCTGACATATATAGCAGCCTGAGAAATTGCTTAAGCGATGTTTTAGCCTCCATAGCTGACAATTCCTTCTTGTGATTTTTTAAGCGCCAAAAGCGCAATTGGCCATATAATCAAATTCCATGCTATTTGCAGCATTATCGTTTGGGCTGTATCTGATGAGCCAACAAATATCGATAGAGTGGCTCCGCCCAAGCTGGCGAACGGCTGGAAGCGCATGTACTCGCCCATGCCAAATGGCAGCATCTTTATTGGCACAACACTTCCAGAGAGCAATGCTGCTATAGCTTGGCGAATGCGCCCTACAAGCCAATTCATATGCCCCAGCTTGATCGACAGGCATGAAAAAAGAGCGTCTACTGCAAAGCCCAGCGAAACGCATAAAATCAGGCTTACGAAAAAAAATGGCGAAGCAGGCTTTAAGCTTATGCCAAACAATGGCGCTGCCAGCGCCATTGGCAGCGAAAACAAAGCAAGCGATGCAGCCCACCCGCCTATCGTTTCGGCAACAAGCTGGCTGAGCAATGCAAGCGGCCGGGTATACAGCCTTAGCAATACGCCTTCTGACAGCCAGCCCGAAGCCTGTGTTTTAACAACAAGCATGTCTGAAAGAATTGCGCTGGCATATGTATAAGAAAGCATTTGGCTTATTCCTATTTCCAAGTCTGAGGCAGATTGCATAGCCGCTTTCCAAAGATTAATTAGCGCCAGCAGGGTTATACCCCGAATAAAAACCTCAGGCAAAAGGCTCAAGATGCCTTCGTTCATTTTGCTGCGCAGCGACATTAGCGCGCTCATCGAGTACTTATGTATTTTCATAAAAATTCCTTGCGCTTTCCAGGGGTTGGGCCCGGCTCTTTGCGATTGCCGGGCATAGCGCTATTGCGCTTTGAATGCTATTAAAAGCCTGTATGCTATCATCGCAGCTACGGTGCTTTAAAACCTTTTATGCTTCACTTGCCTATGCCAGCCAGAGCGCATTATTAATGTTAGCACAATTGGCAGCATTTATTGCGCGCCCGGCACAAGTTCCGGCTTTAGCAGCTAGGCGCTTTCCCCGTATTTAAATGCTTTATGCTCAATTAGGCTAAAGGCGATTTGGGGGGCTGTAAGCGCGCTTAGGCACCACGAATATTAAAGCGCTTATATTCCTTAACGCGCTAATTTTTACACGGTGCAGAATGTTCGAATAGGCAAGCAGCTGCTTGCCATGCCGCACTTGATCGCTGAGGCCTTCAGGCCGAAGTGCCGGCTTTGGCCGAAATGCTTGCTGCTTGTTCGCTATGTCCGCGGATGCCAGCTTGCAGCCTTTTGCAATGCTTAGTTCGATCCTCGCTGCCTCCCTTTTCCCTTGCCCTTTGAAAGAGAAAAACTATCTGCATAAAACCGCATAGCCCTTCGGCTTGCCGCCGCCAGGAAGCGCAACAAGCTGGGTGATGGTGCGGCCATCGCATTAACCCCAGTCTATGGTGGCTATGAGCAAATAGAATTGCAATACAACAAGCGCTATGAGCATCCTCTTCGGATAAAGCTCCCTACCCCTTGACAACGATGCTTTAAGGAGATAGGTATCATCTGTTAGGTCCAACAACTTGCGGGGAGAAATGGGATTTACTGTTGCACTAGTACTCCGACAATCTTAAATGCTGTATAAATCAGAGCACAATTGGGTACAGCCTCTTAAGCTTCTCTCTGGCATCGCCTGTTGTGAAATGCCAGCCAACACCCTTCTGGTTTGCGTTCTTGCTAGCCTCCCAAGCGGCAGGCTGCTCGTTTAGCGCCTCCATGCAAACAGATCGCTCTTTCAGGCACTGCTTGCTTAGCGCGCTTAGCTCGATCTCTGCTATGT
>Ga0082212_10000100_pt1 | contig 126336 bp, 89 predicted proteins | sample TergutNt197P3_FD_71548 | JGI IMG/M metagenome (GOLD analysis project Ga0082212, IMG submission 71548) | Neocapritermes taracua P3 segment gut microbial communities from Petit-Saut dam, French Guiana - Nt197 P3 | ecosystem: Host-associated > Arthropoda: Insects > Digestive system > Gut ... | reverse complement strand
GGGGGGCCGGGGGGGCGGGGGCCATAATTCTTTGCCAATTGAAAAAATTTACCCGCCCCCCGGCCGCACGGCCTGTCACACTGACGCATCGCTAGAAGAGAACGGATGGAGTGACCATGACTGATATTGCAAGACCGGTAGCTGACAACGTAGAGGCCCTTGACCCAAAGCTGGCTGCGAGGATAGCCGTCGAGCTGGGGCTCTCAACAGACGAGTACGAAAACGTGGTGAGGACGCAGGGGCGCACCCCCTCGCTCACCGAGCTCTACATCTACTCGCTCATGTGGTCGGAGCACTGCTCTTACAAGCACTCACGCGCTCAGCTGCGCAAGTTCTCAAGCGCGGGCGAACACGTGCTCCAGGGCCCCGGCGAGAACGCCGGCGTCATATCGGTCGGCGACGGCTGGGCGGCGGCCTTCAAGATGGAGTCGCACAACCACCCGAGCGCCATCGAGCCTTACGAGGGCGCGGCCACCGGCGTCGGCGGCATCATCCGCGACATCTTCACGATGGGCGCCCGCCCGATAGCCTCGATGAACTCCCTGCGCTTCGGGACGCTCGACCAGCCCCGCCAGCGCTATCTGCTCGACGGCGCCGTCGCGGGCATCGGCGGCTACGGGAACTGCCTCGGCGTCCCCACGGTCGGCGGCGAGATATACTTCGACAAGGCCTACGAGGGGAACTGCCTGATCAACGCCTTTGCGCTCGGCCTCATGCGGGAAGAGGACCTGACACGCGCGGTCGGCAGCGGCCCGGGCAACCCGGTCGTCCTTATCGGCAACTCCACCGGGCGCGACGGTATCGGTGGCGCTTCGGTGCTCGCCTCGCAGGAGTTCGACGAGGCGGCCGAGAACAAGCGCCCCGCCGTGCAGGTGGGCGACCCCTTCGCCGAAAAGCTGCTCATCGAGGTATGCCTTGAGCTGCTCGGCCGGGGGAAGTTCGTCGCCTTGGGCGACCTCGGCGCCGCGGGACTGACCTCAAGCGCCTCGGAGATGGCGAGCCGCGGCGGGGTCGGCATCGAGATCGACGTGCGTGCGGTGCCGCAGCGCGAGTCCGGGATGGAGCCCTTCGAGATCATGGTGAGCGAGAGCCAGGAGCGCATGTTGGCCGTCGTGCACCCCGCCGACGTCGCCGACGTCGAGGAAGCCTGCGGGCGCTGGGGCGTGAAGTGCGCCGTCATCGGCCAGATAACCGACACCGGGCGCTTCGTGGTGCGCGACACCGACCTGCCCGAGGGCCGGCAGGTCGTCGCCGACATGCCGGCGGCCCGTCTTGCCGAGGATGCCCCGCTCTACCATCCCGAAAGCCGCCGCCCGGCCTACCTTGACAAGGCCGCCGCCTTCGACCCCTATACGCTGGGCTTGCCCGAGGACGGGGACTGCGAGGCCTTCTCGGCACAGCTGCTTACCCTCCTGGCAAGCCCCAACATCTGCTCGCGGGAATGGGTGTGGCGCCAGTACGACCACCAGGTACAGGCCTCGACGGCGCTCCTGCCGGGGGCCGACGCGGCGGTCGTGCGCATAGGCGCCCCCGGCCGCGGGGAAGTCAGCGGCCGCGGCATCGCCATGACCTGCGACTGCAACGGCCGCTACTGCTGGGGCGACCCCTATACCGGCGCACAGATCGCCGTTGCGGAAAGCGTGCGCAACCTCGCCTGCGTCGGGGCGGCCCCGGCCGCGCTGACGGACTGCCTCAACTTCGGCAACCCCGAGAAGCCCGAGGTCTTCTACACCTTCGAGCGCGCCGTTGACGGCATGAGCGAGGCCTGTGCGCTCTTCGGGATACCCGTCATTTCCGGCAACGTGAGCTTTTACAACGAGAGCTTCGGCAACGCCATCTACCCCACGCCCGCCGTCGCCACGGTCGGCGTGATGGAGGATTACACGCGCCACGCCACGCCCGCGTTCAAGAATGCGGGCGACACGGTCTTCCTGGTCGGGGAGACCGACGACGAGCTGGGCGGCAGCGAATACCTGGGTGCGCTCTACGGCGAGGCCCGCGGCGGCTGCCCTGCGTGCGACTTAGAGCTTGAGCGCGACACGAGCGCCCTCGTGCGCCAGATGGTGGCCGACGGCATCGCCGCGAGCGCGCACGACATAAGCGAGGGGGGCGCCGCGGTGGCGCTTGCGGAGTGCGCCGTCGCCGGCGGCCTCGGCCTGCGGGCCGTCCTCGACGACGGCCTGCCCGACGTCGCGAGCCTCTTCGCGGAGACGCAGGCACGCTTCATCCTGAGCGTCGACAACCTCAACGCACAGGAGACGACCCAGCGCCTGGTCGCGGCCCGGGTGCCCTATTCCGTCATCGGCGAGGTTGTCCCCGCCGAGGCGGGCATCGCCATAGAAGGCAAGATAGCCATAAGCCTCGCCGATGCGACCCAGGCCTTCAACACCCCCCTCATGTGAGGGGGGCATTTTTGGCGCGATAACACGGAAATCCGGTAATTTTGCAGATGAAATAACATTTTTTCAACGTCGTGAATGCTCGGGGATATTCATGCTAGAATAAATGCATAATTGAGGGCAACTTCTAAGCACTCGTCTTGCGTGGTGGCAAGGCGAAACAGACCGGCCGTTTTGAGGGACAGCGCGTGGCGTCGGTTTGTGGGAAAGGAAAGCCGTGGGCAGATCGTTCGGCGGAGGAAGTGGTGGTGGCGGATCGTTCGGCGGACGCTCGTCCAGTGGTTTTTCGGGCGGGAGCCGTTCAACCGGAGGCTTTTCCGGTGGTCGGGGCGTCGGATCGCCAGGAGGCCGCTCGCTTTTCTCCGGGGGTTCTGGTCAGAACACCCCTCCATCAGGCAATAACAATCCAGGCTGGGGCGGTGGCGGCCTTTTCGGCGGTGGTAGTGCCCCGCGCTCTGCCCCACGTGCCGTGCCCCGGGCTCCTGTCATCATCAACGCCCCGCGCTACGGCGGCGGGAGTCCCGTTGTTGGAGGCAACCCCTTCGCAAGCGGCAATCCCCATGCGGGCAACCCCTATGCGTCCGGGAACCCCTATGCGTCCGGGAACCCCCACACGGTTCCGGGCGGGCAGGTGATGATCGATCCCCGCACGGGGCGGCCCGTGGGCCAGCCGGTAGGCCAGCCTCAGTTCGTAGCCGGGAACCCGAACTTCGGCGCACCCAGCAACGCGCCCATGGCGGGCGGCCCCAACACCGCCTCGCCGCAGCCCCCTTCGGCGAACAGCGGCTGCTCCATGCGCACGATGCTGATCGCCCTTGCCGTATTCTTCGGCCTCATGCTCATCTTCGCCCTCTTCGCCTCGATGGGCGATGCCGGCGGCATGACCCGGTCGACGATCGAGCGTGTCGCGCTCCCCGCCTCGGCGACGAACCAGACGGAGTATTTCACCGACGCCGACGGCGGCTGGATCCACAGCCCCAACACGCTGATCAGCGGTATGCGCTCCTTCTTCCAGGAAACCGGCGTAGCGCCCTATCTCTACATCATGCCCAACGGAACGAGCACGTCGTCCCAGGAACTGACGCGCTATGCCGAACAGCTCTATCCCCAGCTTTTCACCGACGAGGGTCATTTCCTGCTCGTCTTCTGTGACGACGGAAGGGGGTCCTACGCCTGCGGTTACGTCGTGGGCGCACAGGCCAAGACCGTCATGGACAGCGAGGCGACCAGCATCCTAAACGACTACCTGGACCGCCACTACTACAACAACTCGCTTTCCGAGGAAGAGGTGTTCTCGCGGACCTTTGCCGACACGGGGCAGCGCATCATGGCGGTTGAGCAGTCCCCGCTGGTGCCTATCATCATCTGCCTCACCCTGGTGGCCATTGCCGCAGCGGCTTACTTTATCTTGAAGAATCGCCGCGAGCAGCGCGCCCGGGACCAGAAGCATATAGAGGAAGTCCTCAGCATGCCGATCGAATCCTTCGGCGACCAGGAGGCGAAGGACCTCGCGGATAAATACAAGGTCGGCACACAGGATCCGCAAGACACGCAAGGCGGCACGCAGGCCGCCGAGCCCGCCCAAGACGCACAGACCACGCAGGCCGCCAAAGCCACACAAAACAACACGCACGATGACACTCAAACAGGAAAGAGCACATCCGACCAAGAAAGTAGAGAGGAGGTTTCTCGGGTGCCAGCGGACAAGGCATTCGACGAACAGTATGTGGAAAGCCTCGTAAAGAAGTACGAGGACGACATATCGACCAAGGGCTAGAGAGAAACAAGACAGGAGAGAACCAACTATGGGAATTTTAGAGCGCTTTTCAGACATCGTAAGGGCGAACATCAACGAGCTGCTTGACAAGGCAGAGGATCCGGCAAAGATGATCGACCAGTACATGCGTGACCTGACCGACAGCCTGGCGCAGGTGAGGTCGGAGACCGCAGGCGTCATGGCCGAAGAGACACGCGCCAAGCGCCTCTTCGACGACAATGCCGCCGAAGTCGAGAAGTTCATGAACCTCGCACGCAAGGCGCTGGAGGCCGGCAACGAGGACGACGCACGCAAGCTCATCGAGAAGAAGCAGAAGCTGGACGCAAAGGCCGCCAGCCTCAAGACGACCTACGAGGCCGCCCGCGACAGCGCAAACAAGATGCGCGAGATGCATGACAAGCTGGTGAGCGACATCGACACGCTCAAGGGCCGCCAAGAGGCAGTGAAGGCCAAGGCAGCCGTCGCAAAGACCCAGGAAAAGGTGAACAACTTCACTTCCGGAGCCGACAAGGCCGCCGGTGCCATGGGTGCTTTCGACCGCATGGAGGCAAAGGCCGAAAAGAAGCTCGACCACGCCAATGCGGTGAGCGAGCTCAACCAGCAGCCTACCAACGATGCGGCAGCGCTTGAGGCGAAGTATTCCTCCGCTGGCGGAAGCATTGCGGTCGAAGACGAGATTGCCCAACTGAAGAAAGAGCTGGGGCTGTAGACTGAGCCGTAGACTGGAACGGCTGTAGACTGATACAACAGCCAAGCAAGGCCGCCCGATCCGAGGGCGGTGTCATGGAATGGAAGTAGCGTATTGCGCCGTCCTTGGGGGCGGCGCAGTCGCACTTGCGGTCTCTAGGAGTAGGCAACATGCTAATCGGTGAAGTAGAAAAACTGTATCCTTCTGCAAAATCCCTGGTCAAGGAAAGGGTCGCGAGCCGTATTTTCCACAAGGATGCCACGTTGTTCGACTTCTCCGAGGAAGCCTACACGACCGCGCAAAAGCGCATGGGCTGGACGGACCTGGCAAGCCGGCCCCCGATGCCTCTGAAAAAGATCAGGGACTTCGCACGCGCGGCCGCCGAGCAGGGCGTCAGGACCGTGGTGCTGATCGGGCAGGGCGGATCGACGCAGGCCCCCATGACCATCACGAAGTACAACAAGGCCGATTCCGGCACGGTCGCCTTCCGGACGCTCGACTCGGTGTCCCCCGTCCGCTTCCGCGAGCTCTTTGCGATAGTGGAACCGGAGTCGAGCCTGTTCATCGTTTCCTCGAAAAGCGGCTCCACGATAGAGCCGCAGCTTGCTCTCCAGGCGGTGCGCGCCATGCTGGCGCAGACGATGGACGAATCAGAGATCGTGCGGCACCTCGTGGCGGTCACCGACGCCGGGTCGGGCCTTGAGAGGCAGGCGACCGAAGAGGGCTGGTTAGCGGTGTTTTCCGGGGAAGAGGACGTGGGCGGGCGTTTCTCGGCCCTTTCAGTCTTCGGGCTTTTGCCCGCGGCCCTCGCAGGCATCGATATCGACGAGTTCGTCGCACACGCGGTCGAGGCGGAGAAGCGCTGCTCCGAGGACGCCATCGACAACCCCGCCATCGGCTTGGCTGCCTTCTTCTTCGACAACTACCTGCAGGGCCGCGACAAGTTCAGCTTCCTTACCCCGAAGCGGGGCCGCGTGTTCGGCCTCTGGATCGAGCAGCTGGTCGCGGAGAGCCTGGGGAAGGAGGGGCGCGGCATCCTCCCGAACATCGAGCTCGACGCCCTGCTGCTCTCGCAGGACACGGGCGACCGCAACGTCATCGTGTACCAGACGAAGACCGACCTGTGGGACGAGCGCAAGAACTTTGAGATGAGCCTTGCCTACATCGACAATGCCATCCCGCGTGTCAACTTCAAGATCGACACCGTCGCCGAGCTCGCCGAGCATTTCGTGATGTGGGAGTACGCCATCACCATGTGCGCCTACCTCATGAGGCTGTGCCCCTTCGACCAGCCCGATGTCGCCTCCGCGAAGGCCGCGGTGCTGGAAATCCTTGAGAAGGGCCAGCCCGAGCCGGACTTCGTCGAGGACTACGTGGGGGCGATCCAGACCGGCGCGGTCGAGGTCAGCCTGGCGCCCTGCTTCGCACATGCCAAAAGCCTCCCGGACGCGCTTGCCGCCTTTCTGGGGAGCATCGTGCCGGGGGACTATTTCGCGCTCAACGTGTTCCTGCCCTTCACGGGCGAGGGGCGGCGGGAGGCGCTTGAGAACATCCGGCACAGCGTGGGCGACAAGTGCAGGGTGGCCTCCTGCCTGGAAGTCGGCCCCCGCTACCTCCATTCGACGGGGCAGTTCCAAAAAGGCGGGCCCGACAAGGGGGCCTTCCTGATAGTCTCTGCCGACGAGCTGAAGGACATCGTCCTCGAAGGCAAGGCGGAAAGCCTCGGCGCACTCGCAAAGGCGCAGGCCGCGGGCGATTTGAAGGTTCTGGCCGAGCGGGGCCGCCGCTGCATCCACATCCACCTGCCCGACAACTCGGGCGTGACCCTGCGGGCCTTGTCCGACCTCATCGTGAAGACGCTTGAGAGGCTTGACGCGCCATCGGCTGCGGGGGCGGTCGTGTCGGCTGCGGAAGCTGCTGTGGCCGCCGCTGCCGCGCCGTCGGCAAAAGCCCCGTGATTGAGGCCCTGGACATCCAAGTAAGGGGCGTGGTGCAAGGAGTCGGCTTCCGGCCCTTCGTCTACCGCCTGGCGAAGCGCCATCTTATTGCCGGCTGGGTCCTGAACGCGGCCGACGGGGTCTCCATCCATGCGGAAGGGGAGGCACGGCTCCTTGACGAATTTGTGCTGGCGCTGTCCGAAGACCCGCCCGCGGCCTCGCAAATCGACGAGATCGAGATGAAAGAAGTACCGCTCGAAGGCTTCGAGGCCTTCGAGATCCGCTTCTCGCAGGAAGGCGCGGTGGAAAAGACGACTCTCATATCGCCCGACCTCGCCACCTGCGAGGACTGTGTCCGGGAGCTCTTCGACGAAGGCGACCGGCGCTTCCGTTACCCCTTCATCAACTGCACGAACTGCGGCCCGCGCTTCACCATCATCGAATCGCTGCCCTACGACCGGGGGAGCACGTCGATGGGGGGCTTCACGATGTGCCCGCAGTGCCAAGGCGCCTACGACGACCCACTCGACCGCCGCTTCCACGCGCAGCCCAACGCCTGCTTCAAGTGCGGGCCGCACATCAGCTGGAAGGAGGCGGCACCGGGCGGGGGCGAAGACACTCTGCGATGGGGCCGCACGCGGGAAGAAAGCGATGCCATCCTTGCCCGTGCGGTCGAGATGCTGCACGCAGGCAAGATACTTGCGGTGAAGGGGCTCGGCGGCTTCCACCTGGCCTGCGACGCTGCCAACCCCGAGGCCCTGCGCGAGCTCCGTGCGCGCAAGCGTCGGGCGGGACAGGCCTTCGCTGTGATGGTGCCCGACCTCGCCACCCTGCGCCTTTGCTGTCTGGTGAACGAGGCGGAGGAAAAACTGCTTGCCGAGCCGGCCCGCCCCATCGTCTTGTTGAGGAAGCGTCCCGGTGCGACCTTCGCTTTGGGCCTGGCCGACGGCTTGACCGAGCTCGGCGCCATGCTGCCCTCTACGCCGATTCAGCACCTGCTGCTTCGCGGCTTCGGCGGGATGCTCGTCATGACCTCGGGGAACATCCACGACGAGCCGATCGTGACTGACGACCAGGAGGCGCATCGGCGCCTGTCTCGGGTTGCCGATGCGTTTTTGGGACACGACCGGGCCATCCTCGCACGCTACGACGACTCGGTGGTGCGCGTGCTCGACGCGGGAGGCAGCACCTATGCCCTGCAGTTCATCCGCCGCGCACGTGGTTATGCGCCCATGCCCCTCGCCCTGCCTGCGCAGGACACGCAGGCCACACAGGCCACGCAGGACACGCAGTGCACGCAGGACACGCAGGCCACGCAGGACACGCAGGGCGACACCTTCGCCGCCGGCCCCGAGCAGAAGAACACCTTCTGCATGACGCGGGGCACGGAGGCCTTCGTCTCGCAGCATATCGGCGACATGGAGAACGCGGAGGCCTTCGATGCCTGGCTTGCGGCGAAGAAGTGCTATGAGCGCCTGTTCGGCATCGTGCCGCGCCGTCTTGCCGCCGACCTCCACCCCGAATACCTCACGACCAAATGGGCCCTTGAGCAGGAACGGCCCCTCGACCAGCACGAACTCCTCGACAAGGTCGGGCCCCCCGGCAAGGAGAAGCCCGCCGGGCTGCCTGTCACCGCAGTCCAGCACCATCACGCCCACATCGTGTCGGTCATGGCGGAACACGGCCTGGACGCGCCGGTCACGGGCATCGCCCTAGACGGCACCGGCTACGGCATCGACGGGGCCATCTGGGGCGGGGAAGTCCTCATCTGCAACTACCGGGCCTTCGAGCGCTTCGCCAACTTCGCCTACGTCCCGATGCCGGGTGGGGCTGCTGCCATCAAGCGACCCCTTCGCATGGCCTATGGGGTGCTGTGGGCTTTTGACCTGCTGGAGCACGAGGCAGCCCAAGGAGTGCTCGAAAGCCTCGGCACCGAGGCCGCCCTCGTCGCCCAGATGATCGAAAAGGGGCTGAACACCCCAGTTACTTCCTCGGTCGGCCGCATCTTCGATGCGGCATCGGCGATGTTGGGCATCTGTGTCGAGCCGCGCTACGAGGGGGAGGGGGCCGTCCTGCTTGAGGCGGCCATCGGGCAGGCGGCGGGCGACGAGGCCTACCCGGTTGATCTCGTCAAGAACACGGCGACCGCAAAGAGCACGGCGCAGGACACCTCGGTCGTCCTGCTCGACGCCGCCCCCCTGTTCAGGGCCCTGCTCGACGATCGTGTCGCAGGCCGCCCGGTCTCCGAGATCGCCCTGCGCTTTCACAACGGCATCGCAGCGGCGCTCGTCGACATCGGCTCCATGGCCCGTATGGCCTACGGCATCGAGACCGTCGCGCTCTCGGGCGGGGTCTTCATGAACCGCTACCTGACCGAGCGCTGCCTGCGGCTAATGCCGCCAGAAGGCCTCACGGTCGCCATCAACCGGGAGCTCCCCCCCAACGACGGCTGCATCTCCTACGGGCAGGCCTGTATCGCCCAGGCGGAACAGCAGGAATAGCAGGAACAGCAGGACACAATGGGGACGTTTCCGCTATGTCTTGTAGCGCGGCCCGACCGGAACGGGCAAGATTGCGGGTCAGGCCCGCAATGACGCGGGGCATAGGACAAGATGAGAACGTTCCTACTATGTATTTATCGGTATTGAAAGACGGGAGGCCTACAGCACACACTCACTATTGCCTAGGGGTGGTAGGATTGCAATTATTCGCGCATGCTATAGGCCTCAACCAGCCCTTTTTTTCGAGTCCCTAGGAGTTGACAAGAAACAAAGAGCCGTTGCCATATTACGTGGCGCGTACATGATACTCTTTATTCGGAAAAAAAGCATGAACTTTTTAAGAAATACAGTTAACAGCATGATAACGTCAAAATATACAGGGGCCTAACCCCCCGTGCAAGCAAGGGATACGCAGGGGATAGGCGGGTCTTGCCGCCCCTCTCGAACACATTATGAAGAAATGGTGGAGTATGGCGAAATTGTATAACGCCTTCGTTTGTTACCGGTTTTCTTGGGGAAGCCTTGAGAGTATACTGTATCTAGGTAAAACTGTGTCAAAACGGAGGTAGAAAGGCTCACAAGAACGCCCTTTGCGCAGAGCTTGCGGGTTGTTTGTGGGCGATAAAGTGTTTTTGCGAAGCGACAAGAACGGATCAGCGATGATGCTCACAGAAACCACAGATTATACCCGGGAAAAGGGTAGGGATTCCATGAAGAATCGAAAAAACGCCTGTGCTGGAAGGCAGGGCGCCCGAAGGGCGAACGCCGTGCGGAAAGGGCTCATGTGCCTCGTGGCCCTGGGCCTCACGGCCCTCGTGGCCGGCCCGGCGACATCCTTCGCCGAAGGGATCGGCGGCGCGCTGCTGTCGGTTGAGCCTCCCGCCGACGAGGGCCCGGCGGTCATCGCCTTCGACGGCCCGCTCGTCCTGGACGCGACCCCAGAGCCTGCGGCCCTGACGCGCGGCCAGCTGCTCCAGGGGGTGGGCAACGCCGATGCCAAGAGCTTCACGTTCGACCCGAACGACATAACCGTCACCGGCCAGGATGGCGCGGTGCTCGACATAGACACCGCCACAGCCGGAGTCTACCCGGTCACCTACACGGTCGCCTACACTACGGTCGTCGACCCCGATGCCGACCCCGATGCCGACCCCGATGCCAAGCCTGAGCAGGGCACGGCCACCGCCACCCGCGCGGTCGTCGTGAACGACGGGCGCTTCGTAGTGGACGCGGAGAACGAGGCCCTTATCGGGGCCCAGGACTTCGCGGTTTCGGCCGAGGACGCCTCTTTCGCGGGCACGGCGGCCGATGTCGTGCGCCTGTCCTTCGCCGAGGCCTACGGCTTCAAGGGCCAGCCCCTCACGGTCGAACTGGCAGGCCCGCTTTCGCCAGACTTCTCCGACAAGATGCCGGGCGCCTATGAATTCACCCTCAAGGTCCAAGGCCTTGCCGCCCCGACAAGGGGCATCACCGGCGAGATAGTCGCCCCGCCCCTGCCCGAGGACGACCCCCCTGCAGCCGATGCCGCCCCTCCGGCGCTCTTGGTCCAAACGCCCTTCGAGGTTGCGGTAGGAAGCGCGTGGGACGAAGCGGCCGCCCTTGTCGGCGTGAGCGCAGTCTGCCCGAATGACGGGGACATCACGCACCTGGTCACCTGTTATCCGACCGACCAGGGCCGCCCTGTCGACACCTCCCGGGCGGGCATCTACCCTGTCACCTACCAGGTGCACTCGGCCGATTCCGACGAGAACATAGTCACGGCGCAGCGCGTCGTCGTGGTCAACGACGGGCGCTACACCCCCGGGGAGGGGCGTGTCGTAGAGGCGAGCTCCTTCGTCATCCCCTTGGCCGACGTCCCGCCTGCCGCCACCCGGGTCGAGGCACACCTGCTCGGGATGGCCAGCGCGCGCGCCTTTGACGGCACCACGGGCGAAGAGCTCCCCTCGGGGCTGCTGTCCGTCGCCGACGCAAACGGCTACACCAAGGCGCTCGGGCAATACGAGATCACCGTCTCTGCTGAGGACGACCCCGACGGTGCCATCATCGCCACCGTCAAGGGGACCGTCGTTGATGCCGACGTGCTCGACAGCGCCCCCCTCGACCCGGACGACCCGACCGGGCCGCGCATATACGTTTTCGGGCAAAATGCCACGATGCGGGTCTCCGAGGTGGCTGCCATCCTCTCCGCGAACCCGCTTGAAGCAGACAGCCTGCTGTTTTCCAGTGACGCGCTCGTCGACGCCCTCTTGGGCGGGGCCATCCTCGTCGACCCGGTGGACGGCAACGTCTTCGAGTCGGTGCGCATCGTGGACGACGGGGGCCTCGCGGCCGAGCCGGGCCTCTATACCGTGCGCATGGCCGACGCCGACTCCCTTGTCGAAATCGTGCTCAACGTCCAAATCGTCTCGGGCGAGCCGCCGACCATCACCGTCAACGGGCCCGTCCGCATACCGGTCTCCGAAGGGAATGGCGACGTTACCGGCCTGATAGCCGCGGCCTTCACCGCCGAGGACCCCGAGGACGGCGACCTGAGCGGCAAGGTCGTGATAGAGGGCAGCGTGCAGGGCAGCGTGCCCGGCATCTATCCGGTCACCCTGCGTGTGATCGACGCCGACGGCAACGAGACCGCCGTCAACATCGCCGTAGTGGTCGACGACGGCAGCTTCGTCTTCGGCGGGGACTACATCATCGGTGCCACCGGGTTCGCGCTTGAGGATTCCGCCGTGGACATCTCCAACAAGCTTAACCAGGCTGTCGAGCTCTCCCAGGCCGCCGCCGCGAAGCTCGACGGCACGTCGGCCAGCGTCACCGTGTCCGACTTCGGCGGCTACGCCAACAAGGCCGGCCAGTACCGCCTGGTGCTCGCCGTCGCCGCCGACCCGAGCGTGCACACGGCTGTTGTCGCGACCGTCACTACCACAGCGGTCGCCCCGCCGCCCCCCAACCGCCATGCGGTGACCTTCAACGCCAACGGGGGGTCCTTGACCGGGCCCACCAGGATCTACATCCAGGAACCGGCGACGACTTTAGCCTACCTGCCGAGCGAGCCGGTCCGTGCGGGCTACGACTTCCTGCACTGGGCCACCGAGCCCGGGACCGGGGTACTTGAGCTTGCGGAGCCCACGCTTGCGGCCGCCACGCAGTTCAGCGCCTCCACCCCGGTCACCTCGGACGTGACCGTCTATGCCCAGTGGGCGAAATCCGCCGATACGCCGACCGCCCCCAACAACCCGTCGACACCGAACTCCCCGACGACTCCGAGCACTCCCAATAACCCGCCGGCGGCGAGCAACACCCCCGCCCCGGCCACGCCGAGCAATCCCCCGACAACCCGGATTCCGAGCTATGTCCCCAGCCCCCAGAGCCAAGATGATGCAGATGTGGCAGCAGAGGACGAGGCTGACATCGAGATCGTCCTCGATGAGGAAGAGCCTGCTGCGGACCCTGAGGACGAAAAACTCGCCTTTGTGCCCATCGCCGAGGATATCGGCGGGGAGAACCCCTTGGTCGCCGAGCAGCAGCCTCCCTGGGCGCTCTTCAACGTCGTGGCCGTCGTCCTCTCGGGCCTGCTGGCTCTCGTCACAGCCGGCGGGCTCTTCCGCGACCGCGGCCGCAAGGATCCGAAGTACCGCGAGGATCCCATCGACCCGGCCTCCTGGGCCTCCATGTCTGCCGAGCAGCGCGTTGCGCTTATGGTGAGGCGTGAGAAAGACCGCAAGAGCTGGCTGGACAGGCAGGAACGCAAGGTCAGCAAGGACAAGGCCACCTATGTGAACGCGCCGGTGATGCTGGTCTCGACCGTGGCCTTCGTCGAGGGTTTGGCCATCCTGCTCAACACACAGAACTTCTCCGGCCCCCTGGCGATAGCGGACGGCTATTCCATCCCGCTGGCACTCTTGGTGCTGGCGCAGATAGCCACCCCCGTGATTGCTGCCTTGTTGAAGAACAGGGGCACGAAGGGCGGCAGCGGGGTCTCTTCGGGCAGGGCGGCAGCCCAGTCTTGAGCAAGCTCACGGACATATAAGCACACGAGGGATAAAAGAGTGGCACGGCCTTGTCGTTTGTTAACGGGATGACAAGACCGTGCCCTTGCGAGAAAGCTCTGTTCTTCATTGCTGCGACCCCGGACTTGAGGTGGTAGAAGGGCCGTACTCGATGAAGAACGTCAGCTTTTATCCGGCACGACCCCGGACTTGAGGTGGTAGCGAAGTCGTGCCTTGATTAAAAAGAATAGTGGATTTCTCCCATCCCCACATCACCTGACAGCAGGTGAAATTGAGGGAAAACCAGGAAATCCTTTCACCCGAAACAGGTGAAATGCGGGCCCAGGACGAGTGAGACGCGGTTTTTCGAGGATTTGCAGCTTTCCTGAGCCCTCTGGGCCTCCCCGAGGGATTTCGTCGATAAAAAATGTAGAGCGTCGATTTCTTGTGAGAAATGCCCCTGCAAAGCCTTATACTCTCTCTTATTTGGAATAACAATTAAGGGTTTTACGAACAAGGGTTTATACGAACATGAGGTACCTGCGCAATCTCCTGATGAGTTTCTCCCCCCGAGACCTCCTCTTCTTTAGCGGCTATGCCCTCTATCTTGTTTTCAGCCATATGGTCCTTACTTCCACGACCATGCTTTCCTCTGCGGGCGACATCGCCTTCGAGAGCCAGACCGTCTTCTCCATCGCGCTGCTCTCGTCCCGTCTCACGCTGTTCTTGTTCGTCATCTGCTTCAGGCGCTACGTCAAGGGGCTGCCCTTCTCGATAACGGCGACCCTGTCCGGTGTCTTTGCCGTCGCGGGCTTCCTCACCATCGGCAGGCTCTTGTGGTTCCCCAGCGAGCTTCCCTCCGACGTGTTCCTGTCCTGGCTGGTGTGCGGGGGAATCCTCCTGGGCCTGGCCGCGGGGCTCGTCATCTTGCTGTGGGGGCGGTTCTCGGCGACGCTGGCCTTGAGGGACATCTACCTCTACGTGGTCCTGTGCAACATATTGAGCCTCGTGATCTATTCCGGGGTGACCTTCCTGCTGCCGGAAAGGGCAGGCCTGCCCTTTGCTGCGGTGCTGTTCGTCGTCTCGGTCGTCTTTGTCAAGAAGGCGCTTGATGCCCGGACGGACTGGCAGTGGGAATACTCGCGCCCCGTGTTCAACCATGCGATACGTAACATCGGCCACCCGATACTGGGAACCGCAATCCTCTACTTCATGAGCGGCCTCATGCTGCAGATCTCCGGGCAGGCGGAAATCCCGCTCCACATCTTCCAGCGCACCGCGCTCTTCTCAAGCGCTGTTGTCGTGCTGCTTCTGTTCCTCCCCGCGCTGTTCGTGAAAAAGCCGCTGAACATGGGGCGCATTTATGCGGTGGCGCTTTCGGCATCGGCGGCAGGCTTCCTCCTTTTGCCGCTGTTCTGGAATGAGGCGGGTGGCATCGTCAACTCTTTCGGGCAGCTGGGGGCCATGGTCGCGGGCATCATCCTGTGGTGCCTGGTGGCCGATGTGGCCCACGACACGAAGCTGTCCCCCGTGTACCTGTTCGCAATCACCTTTGCGTGCACCGACGCTGCCGACCTCGCCGGCACCGTCATCGGGTTCCTGAATGTGGATATCTTGAAGCCGGGCGACCTGCATCTGCCGATGGTGGCGCTTGTTGCGGTCTACCTGCTGCTCATGGTGGCGCTCTTCCTCTTCAAGGACAAGAGCTTCAACGAGACGGAGGACGAGGCGGCCCTGCTGGTGCAGCGCGCCCAGCCTGACGAGCTGCTTGCCCAGCGCTGCAGCGAGATAGCGGGCACGTACCGGCTCACCCCCCGCGAGGGCGATGTCTTTGTCCTGCTTGCGCAGGGCTTCACCGTGCCCGTGATATCGGACAAGCTCTTCGTTTCCGAGAACACCGTCAAGTCCCACGTGAAGAGCATCTACCAAAAACTCAGCGTGCGCGCCCGGTCCGACCTGATCGAGCTCGTGAACGCGAAATAAGGGATGCGGGCCCCTGTGGGCCTGTCCCGAAAACCAAAGGAGAGGGAAGGACTCGGGAGAGGGAACCGTGGACCGCTATACCGCATTCATCACCGGGCACCACAAGTTTGTCGTGGCGGCAACGGCGGGCATCGTACTCGTCTGTGCGGCCCTCGTCCTGTTCGTCCGGGTCAACTACGACTTGGCATCCTACCTGCCGGAAGCGACCGAATCGAGCCGTGCCTACACGGTGATCGATGAGCACTTCGACGAGGCAGTGCCCAATGTGCGTGTTATGGTGCGCGACGTGGACATTGCGGGTGCCCTCGCCTACAAGGAGCAGCTGGCGGCGGTCGAGGGTGTGACCGATGTTTTGTGGCTGGACGACGTGGTGAACATGGCAATTCCCCTTGAGATGCTGAACCAAGACCTGGTCGAGCAGTATTACGCGGGAGGCACCGCCCTCTTCGAGGTGGCGATCGCCTCGGGCGCGGAGCCTATTGCAGTCGAGGCGATATACGGCCTCATCGGCCCCGACAACCACGTGACCGGGCAGGCGGTCAGCACCGCCGAGGCCGAGGTCGTGGCCGGGACCGAGACCGCGAAGGCCGTGATGATCCTGATGCCCCTCGTTATCCTGATCCTGATCCTCTCGACGAGGTCGTGGGCAGAGCCGTTGTTCTTCCTGGTCGCCATCGGGGTCTCGATTGTGATAAACTTCGGGACGAGCATCCTCATGGGCGAGATATGCTTCATCACCATGACGGTCTCGCCGATCCTCCAACTGGCCGTCTCCCTCGATTACGCGATCTTCCTCATGCACGCCTTCCAGCGCTTCCGCGAGACGGAGCCCGACGCGGCCGAGGCGATGCGCAAGGCCATGAAGAAGAGCTTCGTGGCCATTGCGGCTTCGGCGGCCACCACCTTCTTCGGCTTCGCGGCGCTCACCTTCATGCGTTTCGGCATCGGCGCCGACCTGGGACTCTCGCTCCTCAAGGGCGTTGCAACCTCTTTCTTGAGCGTGGTCATCTTCCTGCCGGCCTTCACGCTGCTGGCCTACAAGCTGATCGACAAGACGCGGCACCGCCGCCTCGTCCCGACCTTCAAGGGCATCGGGCGTCCCTTGGCGCCCCTGCGCGTGCCCGTGTTCTTCCTGGTCATTATCCTTATCGTGCCCTGCTACCTTGCGCAGTCCCACACGACTTTCACCTACGGCATGGAGTCGAGCATCGGGAACGCGACGCGCTCGGCTCGTGACACGGCGGCCGTCAAGGAGCAGTTCGGGCATGTCATCCCCAGCGTCGTGCTGGTCCCCCGGGGCGATGTCGCGCGCGAGGCCGAGCTTGTCGCGGGCCTGGAAGCCCTCCCGGACGTGTCCTCGGTCCTTTCCTACACGAACGCGGTGGGCCGCGAGATACCCGACGGCTTCCTCGACCAGGGCGTCCAGAACCGCTTCTATTCCGACGAGTATGCCCGCATCATCGTGTACGCCGACACGCCGCCCGAGGGCGAGCGGGCCTTTGCCCTGGTCGAGGGCATCCGGAACGTGACAAGCAGCCTGTATGGGGAGGCGGGGATGACGACCGGCCAGACCGCCACGCTCTACGACATGAAGCTGGTCATCACCGAGGACAACAAGGTGACGAACCTGCTTGCCATCCTCTCGATCTTCGTGGTGCTGCTCGTCGTATTCAGGTCGGCGGTCCTTCCCCTCCTCTTGCTGGCGACCATCGAGTCGGCCATCTTCATCAACCTCGCGATCCCCTACTTCACAGGCGAGACCCTTATCTTCATCGGCTTTCTGATAATCAACACCGTGCAGCTGGGCGCGACGGTCGACTATGCTATCCTGCTCACCGACACCTACCGGGCCCACCGCAGGGCGATGGATGCGCGCGCCGCCCTTGCCAAGACGCTCGGCGAGGTCTTTTTCAGCATCCTCGTATCTGCGAGCATCATGGCCTCGGCGGGATTCGTGCTTTTTGCCACCTCAACAAACAATATCGTTTCAATCCTGGGTTTGCTGCTGTTCCGTGGTACGCTGCTCTCGTTCCTCATGGTAATGACCTTCTTGCCAGGGGCGCTGCTTTTGTTCGACAAGCCGATCGGGCGCTTCACGCACCGCGCCCGTTTCTACCGGCCACAGACCCGCCGCCGGGCGTCAATGGGGAGTGTCAATGGGGACGTATAATTTTGACACCTTTTGTTCGGTCGCCCAACAGGAAAAGGTGAGGAAAGGTGTCAAAATTATACGTCCCCATTGACACGTCCCCATTGACACTCGACCGGCGTGACACTCGTCTGTCACGCCGGTTGGTACCTGCAAAGAGAAGGGACATCATGATGAGCTTGGACAGACCGTTGCAAGGAAACACCGCCGCCGGTGCGGCGATATCCGCGGCACCCGCGGCACCCGCGGCATTCCTGGCCCTGCTGGCGCTTGCCCTTTCGGGCCTTTCGCTTCTCGCCCTGGCCTTTGTCGGCACTGAGCGGGCCTTCGCCGAAGGCCTCAACGACGGACCGAAGAGCGAGGTGGTCTACGCCCGGCTTTCGGACTCGGGCTCGGTCAAGGACGTGTTCGTGGTCAATGTGCTCAGGCCCGACAAGCCCGGCACCGTCGTAGACTACGGCTCCTATGAGCAGGTGAGGAACCTCACAGACACCAGCGAGCTGGCCCTCTCGGCCGAGGGGGTGACCGCCTCTGTCGGCACCGAGCCCTTCACCTATCAGGGAAACGCCCGCGAAAGGCGCCTGCCCTGGGACATCTCGATTACCTACAAGCTCGACGGACAGGAGATAGGCGCGAGTGCGCTGGCGGGAAGGTCGGGAAAGCTGGAAATCACCATCACGACCACGAAGGACCCGTTAGTTGACGAGAGCTTCTTCGAGAACTACCTCCTGCAGGCCACGCTATCCTTTTCGGGGGAAAGCACGCGCAGCGTCACGGCCCCGGACGGACAGATAGCGCTTGCGGGCTCGACGACCCAGGTGACCTTCACGGGCCTGCCGGGCAGGGAGGGCGCCTTTGTCGCGCGGGCGGAGGTGCGGGACTTTGAGATGGACGGCATCAGCTTCGCGGCGGTGCCCTTCAGTATGGCAATCGACCTCCCCGACACAAAGGGGCTTACCTCTTCGTTCGGTGACCTTGAGCAGGGCATCGAGGACCTGGCGGCCGGCGCGTCCGCGCTTGCGCAGGGTGCCCAGTCGCTCTCAGGTGGCGCGGCCGAGATCAACCAGGGCGTTTTCGGACTGAGAAGCGGTGCGGCAGAGCTTGCGGCTGCGGCTGCGGCCCTGGCTGAGTCCTCGATGCTTATCGAGGACAGCCTTGACGGGCTTGCCCAGGGCGGCGCAGAGCTTGCGGAAGGGTCCTCCCAGGTAAACGAGGGTTTGCAGGGCTTGAGCCAGGCGGCCGAGGCAGGCCAGGGTCTTTTCTCCGACCCGCGGTTCATGGCGTTCTTGAACGAGAACCCCGATTTGATGGCGGCTGCCGCCGTCGCGTCGGGTGTCACAGGCGGCGTGCAGGAGCTTGCCGCCCAGTACGGCGGCTACGATGCCGGGATGCAGGAGTACAGCGCGGGCGTGCAGGAGCTTGCCGTCAAGTACGGCTTCTTCAACGAGGGGATGGCGGGGATATCCTGGGGCTCGTCGCAGCTTTCCAACGGCATGTCCCAGGTGCTGGGCGGGACCGGCGAGCTTTCCGCTGGCGCAGACGACCTCGCCGGGGGAATGCAGGAGCTCTCGCGCGGCGTTGGCGTCCTTGCCCTTGAGACGCAGGGGATGCCCGAGAAGGTGCAGGCCGAGATCGACAAGATGATCGCCGAGTACAACAAGGACGACTTCACCGTGGTCAGCTTTGCGAGTCCGCGCAACACCAACATAGACCTCGTGCAGTTCGTGGTGTCGTCCGAGCCCATCAAGCTGCCGGCGGCCGAAGAGAAGCCCGAGCTTGTGACTGAGCTCAGCTTCTGGGACCGCCTCATGGCACTGTTCTAAGACGGGGTGTCAATGGAGACGGGTGTCAATGGGGACGTATAATTTTGACACCTTTATTTATGTCAATGCCGACAAGTATGGCACACGGCAAAAGGAGGCAAAATTATACGTCCCCATTGACACCGAGGTTGGTGGTCATTATGACCACCAACCTCGCTGACCTGCAAAAACAGCTAAAAAGGGTCATTATGACCCTTTTCACGACACACGCCCCCAACCGAGGTTTTTAGGCTATCATATAAGGGAGTAGAACATCTGGCAAACGGGGGCGGGAGCGTTTGGCGCACGCCCACAGGAAAGGGGCCTCATGGCACTACCCGTATCAGACTTAACGAAGCAGGCAGACGGGCTGACGACGATGGAGCTGGGCGCCGTGCTGCCCAAGACCGCCGAAGTGCGCATGGGCCACCTGTTCATCGGCGGCGTCGACATGGTGGCGCTTGCCCGGGAACAGGGGACGGCGCTCTATGTCTTTGATGAGGCCGACCTGCGGTTTCGCATGCAAAGCTACCGCGAGGCCTTCCGCAGCCGCTTTGCGAACACCGACATCGTCTTTGCCAGCAAGGCCTTCCTGAACAAGGCGGTGCTAAAAGTCGTCGACGAAGAGGGCCTGTGCCTCGACGTGTCCGGCGGGGGCGAGCTCGCCTGTGCGCAGGCCTGTGGCTTCCCCTCTGAGCGCGTGGTCGTTCACGGCAACAACAAGACGCCGCAGGAGCTGGAAGAGGCCATTGCGGCCGGCGTGGGCCGTATCGTGGTCGACTCGCGCATCGAGCTTGCCCGGGTGTCGGAGATAGCGGCGGCACACGGCATCACGCAGGACATCTACCTGCGCATCACGCCGGGGGTCGCGGCCGATACCCATGCCTATATCCAGACCGGGTGCGAGGATTCGAAGTTCGGCTTCACCATACGCGACGACTGGGCCTTCAACTGCGTGAAGGACGCGCTGGAGGCGCCGCAGGTGCGGCTGGCGGGGCTCCATATGCACATCGGCTCCCAGATATTCGCGCTGCACTCCTACGAGGAGGCCATCCGCGTCATGGTCGGGCTGATGGGGCGCGTCAAGCGCGAGTACGGCTTTGCGATAGAAGAGCTCGACATCGGCGGCGGCCTGGGGGTCGCCTACACCCAGGCAGACAGCCCGCCCTCGATAGACGAGTTTGCACACACTATCGTCTCGGCGGTCACGGACTGCTGTGACGAGTATGGCGTGGACATCACCCGCCTTTTGTGCGAGCCCGGCCGCAGCCTCGTCGCGAACGCCGGCGTGACCCTCTACACCGTGGGATCCTTGAAGACCCTCCCCGGCATCCGCAAGTACGTGGCAATCGACGGCGGCATGACCGACAACATCCGCACGGCCCTGTACCAGGCGAGCTACGAGCCGGTGGTCGCGAACAAGGCGGACCAGCCGCGCACGGAGATCGTCACCCTGTGCGGGAAGCACTGCGAAAGCAGCGACGCGGTCGTGACCGACATGCCCATCCAGCAGCCGGACCTCGGCGACATTGTTTGTGTTTTCGCGACCGGCGCCTACAACCACACCATGGCGAGCAATTACAATGGACAGCCACGCCCGGGAATCGTGTTCGTGAAAGACGGGCAGGCACGCCTGGTCACGCGGCGTGAGACCTATGAGGACATCATGGCGCGTGACATCGACTAGGGTGCCGGACCCCGCACGGGGTTTTACACAGGATTTCGCACGGGGCTTCGCAAGGGGCCTTACACAGAGAGACGTATAAAGGTATCGCGCATAGAAAGAGAAGGGGCATGGCAATAGGCATCGGCTTAGTGGGGACCGGCACGGTCGGCGGCGGCTGCATCGACATCATCCAACAGCACCGGGAAAGCTTCAAGCAGCATTTCGGCATCGACATAGAGCTGAAACGGGTGTGCTCGCTCAGCGTGGACGAGGCGCGTGCCCGCGGGCTGGAAGGCATCTTCACGAAGGACTACCGCGACATCGTCAACGACCCGGGCATCGACATCGTCATCGAGCTCATTGGCGGCACGACCGTCGCCCGCAACATCGTGTGCGAGGCCCTTGCAGCGGGTAAGAACGTGGTAACGGCGAACAAGGCCCTGATGGCGACCCACGGCAAGGAGGTCATGGAGCTTGCCGGCACGATGAAGAAGGAGCTCTTCTTCGAGGCGAGCGTCGGCGGCGGCATCCCCATCATCGACCCGCTCAAGCACTCGCTCATCGCCAACAGGATATCAACGGTCATGGGCATCGTGAACGGCACGACGAACTACATGCTCACGCGCATGTCCGAGGACGGCCTCGACTACGACACCGCGCTTCGCGAGGCGCAGGACCGGGGCTTTGCGGAGGCGAACCCGACGGCCGACGTCGACGGGCTCGATGCTGCCGCGAAGATTGCTATCCTGGCCTCGATAGCCTTCAACACCCGCATAACCATCGACGACGTGTATGCCGAGGGCATCCGCAGTATCGCCCCGCTCGACCTTGAGGCCGCCCGCGACATGGGCTACTGCGTGAAGCTGCTGGCGATAGCGCACCGGAAGGAAGACGGCATCGACGTGCGGGTGCACCCGACGATGCTCCCGCTCACCCATCCGCTCGCCTCGGTGAACGGGGTCTTCAACGCCATCTATGTGGTCGGCGACTCGGTCGGCGAGACCATGTTCTTCGGCGAGGGAGCAGGCGCGGGCCCTGCGGCGAGCGCTGTCATGGGCGACGTGCTCGAATGCGCCCGCCACCTGCAGGCCGGCATCGCGCCGCTTGTCGGCTGCACCTGCACCGACACGGTGCCGCTTGTTGCGATGGAGGGGCTTCACACGAAATACTACATCCGCTTTGCCGTGGCCGACCGCGCCGGCGTGCTCGCCGCCATGGCGAACGTCTTTGCCGACCACGAGGTGTCGGTGCATTCCGTGATGCAGCGCGGCACAAAGGGCGAAGGCGGCAAGGTCGACCTGGTGTACGTGACCCACACGGCCTGCGAGGCAAGCGTGCGCGCGGCGCTCTCCGATATCGTGAAGCTGGAAAACGTAGTCTGCGCCGAGCCGTCCCTCATCCGCGTCGAAGGGTGAGGGCGTGTCAAAATTATACGTCCCCATTGACACTCGCCCATTGACACGCCCCGAGAAGGAAGAAGGACGATGAGAAACGAAGTGCCACCGGAAGCCCTGCCCCTCACCGGCGCGATCTTCGACTGCGACGGCACCCTGCTTGACTCTATTGGCGCGTGGTTCTCCCTCCAAGACGACCTTGCGGCCAAGGCGGGCTCGGTGTTGAGCGCCGAAGAGGTGTCCCACCTGAACGCGCTCACGCTCCCCCAGACCGCCCAGTTCTTCCATGAGCGCTTCGGCCTGGGGGCCTCGCCGCAAGAAGTGCTGGACATCATCGACGAGACCATGTACGGCCACTATGAGAACAGCGTGTCTGCGCGGCCGGGTGCGCTCGGCTTCGTCCGGGGCCTCCATGAGTGCGGGAAGAAGTGCAGCGTCGCCTCGTCCACGTCGCCGGTCCTGCTGCGGCGTGCCCTTGAGGTGGCGGGCTTCACGCCCTACCTCGACGCCATCGTGTCGGTCGACGATGTCGGCGCCTCGAAGCGCTACCCTGACGTATACGACCGCGCGCGCGAGCTGATGGGGACCCCGCAGGAAAGCACCTGGGTCTTCGAGGACTCGCTTTATGCGGTCGAGACCCTGAAAAAGGCCGGGTACCGCACGGTCGGGGTCTACGACCGTGACGAGTCAGGCACGCTCGAAGAGCTCGCCCTCGCCGACCTGGTGGTAGAGGACTTCCAATCCCCCGCCCTCGCCCTCTTCCTGAGATAGCGCAGGAGCGGTTCCCCCGCTCCGCGAGGGAAGGATTGCGGGTCAGGCTCGCAATGGCGACAGGATGCGGCGGCGACCAGGCCCCCGCCCTCTCCCTTCCGCTCCCGGCTATTCGCTCCTAAGGGCCTCTACGGGGTCGCGGCGGGAGGCTGCTGACGAGGGGATGAGTCCTGCGACGAACGAGAGGAACATGCTGATGCCAACGAGCACCAGCGCGGCCTGCCACGGCAGGGAGGCGACATCGGGCACGCCGAACCGGTCGTAGACGACGATGTTCGCGGGAATGCAGGCAAGCGACGTCGCGGCAATCCCGATAAGCCCGGCGACGAAACCCACGATCAGCGTCTCCGCGTTGAACACGCGGCCGACGTCGCCCTTCGAGGCGCCTATCGAGCGGAGGATGCCGATCTCCTTCTTGCGTTCCAGCACCGATATATAGGTGATGATGCCTATCATGATGGACGACACCACGAGCGAGATCGCCACGAAGGCCACCAAGACGTAGCTGACCGTGTCGACGATGCTGGTCACCGAGGACATGAGGGTGCCGACGATGTCGCTGTAGGTGATAACCTTGTCGTCCTGCGCCTCGTTGCTCATGCGGCTGTTGTAGTTGTCGAGTATCCCGATGATGCTTTCCTTGCTCGCAAAGTCCTTCGGGTAGATGTTGATGGTCGTCGGCCGTGCCAAATCGGCGTAGCCGAGCCGCCTCAGGTTGCTCTCATAGGTGGACTCCTCCGCCGTCATGAGCGAGGTCATGAGCTCCTGCATCTCCTTTTCGTCCATGTTGAACTGGAAGGCGTTCGCGAAGGCGTCCTGGTCGACGTTCATCGCGCCCGCCATGTTCCGGGAGAGCTGGTCCATGGTGGTCGACATCGCGGAGCTTATCTGCTGCTGGATGCTGGTCATGAAGGCGCCCATGAACATCTGCATGGTGGAGGTCATATACCGCTGGAGGGACGCCTGCAGCTGGTCCATGATGGCGTCGGAGCCCGTCATCGTGGAGAGCCGGGCAACGAGCATCGCCTGGACCTCGGGCGAATAGAGGTAGGCGGTGAAGGCCGCGGCCAAGTCGTCCGGGTTGAAGGGGTCGGTCGGATTTGCCGGGTCGAAGGGCGGCGGCGTGTAAGAACTGATGAAGCCGTTCAGTATGTCGCTGATCAGGGCGGTTACCTCGTCCTCGGGGATGTCGATATCGATGTTGTCCACCAGGGAGTTGAAGTCGAAGGGAGGCACCTGCTGGACGGTGTCCGGGTCGAAGTTGAGGTTCGAGAAGCCTGAAGTATCGACCTGGAGCGCACTGGCGTTGAAGGAGAAGGCTGCGGATATCTGGTCGCCGTCAACGGTGATCATCGAGCTGAAGTCGAGGGAGTCGCGGTCGGGGTTCTCGTTCTCGTCCTCGAAGGTGCGCCCGGAGATGACGTTGATGTCGGGGTTCGCGAGCTGGTCTCGGACGATCCGTGTCGTGCCCGCGACCTTGATCAGGTGTTTTTGCAGGTCGGAGGTATAGCAGATGCCGGGAGAGAGGGAGGTCGCCGCAGCGTCGGGGTTCGGCTTGACGATGCCCACGATATGCAGGTCCTCGGACTGCTCGACGAGGTCGCGCATGAATGCGGCATCGTCTATCTTGGATATCCAGACCTTGAGGTCCTCGTCGAGCACGTAGGTCTCGGCACGGTGGACCAGCTTGAAGCTGACCTCCATAATTTCCTCGTAGGAGAACTCAAGCTGCTCGTCGGGTATGTCCACGTCGATGTTGTTTGCGAGCTCGTTTACCATGCGGTCGAGCTCCAGCGGGTCGCGCAGCCCCATGGCGTAGAGCGTGTAGTCATTGATGCCGCCCAACCAGTCGAGCACGAGGATGCACTCGTTGTAGTCCTGCGGCCAATGTCCGGCGACCACGTCGTATTGCACCTCAAGCAGTGTGGGGTTGTTGAGCATCTGGGAGAAGATGTTCGTCGAGCCGCCGCTTGTCGCCATGGACGCATAGCCGCCCGCGGTCCCTGAGAGCGAGCCGCGGCTCAGCGCGTCGAAGGCGGTGTTCGGGTTTATCTGGCGGACGCCGTTCTCCGTGTCGGAGGCGAAGATCAAAGGGCGGATGCCGTAGCTGTAGGAGATCATGTTCACATAGGGGGAAATGCCGCTCTCTTCGCCGTCGAGGAACTTCTTGAGTGCCATGAGGTCGTTCGAGCCGACCCGCGAGAACATGTTGGTCAGGGTCTTCGTCTCGTTGACCTTGTCGGTGGAGGCCTCCCCGTCCTGCTTGCCCGTGTCCTTGTTGCCAGGCTCGCCCGAGTCGCCACCGTCGCCACCCGAGCCGCCCATCATCGAGGCCATGAGGGCCGTCATGTCAAAGCCCGTGCTCTCGATAGAGAGCGGGTAGACGGTCAGGGTGTCCTCTTCGACGCTCTTGATATAGTTGTTCACGCCGTTGGCAAGCGAGAGGATGGCGGCAATGCCGATGATGCCGATCGAGCCCGCAAAGGCCGTCATGAGGGTGCGGCCCTTCTTCGTCATGAGGTTGTTGAAGGAGAGTGCGATCGCCGTGAAGAAGGACATGGCGGTACGCCGTGCCGCTTTGGCGCTGGCCTTCCTGTCTTTGAGGCCGGGCTTGAAGGGGTTGCTGTCGTCGACTATCCTGCCGTCCCGCAGGTTGACGATGCGGGTGGCGTAGTCGTCGGCCAGCTCGGGGTTGTGGGTGACCATGATGACCAGGCGGTCTTGTGCGATGTCGGTCAGCAGGTCCATGATCTGGGTGCTGGTGGTGGTGTCAAGCGCCCCGGTCGGCTCGTCTGCCAGCAGTATCTCGGGGTCGTTGATGAGTGCCCGGGCAACAGCCACGCGCTGCATCTGCCCGCCGGAAAGCTGGCTGGGCTTCTTGTTGATGTGGTCCTTGAGCCCCACCTTCGTGAGCACTTCCCGCGCCCGCTCGCGGCGCTCGGAGCGCGAGACCCCCGAGAGCGTCAGCGCGAGCTCGACGTTGGAGAGGACGGTCTGGTGGGGGATGAGGTTGTAGCTTTGGAACACGAAGCCGATGCGGTTGTTGCGGTAGGTGTCCCAATCGCGGTCTTTGTACTGCTTGGTCGATATGCCGTCGATGACCAGGTCGCCCGAATCGTAGCGGTCCAGGCCGCCGATGATGTTGAGCATGGTCGTCTTGCCGGAGCCGGAAGGGCCAAGGATGGCGACGAACTCGTTGTCACGGAACGCAACAGACACCGCGTCGAGAGCGGTCTGGGTAAAGTCGGCGGTAGCATACGACTTGCGAACCTTGAACAACTGGAGCATGGGGCTGCCTTTCGGGCCGGGCCATCCTGGAAAGATATTTTAGTATCTAAATTACCTTTAGGCTATCATAGTAAAAAGGAAACCCCTCCGAAAGCCCTCCGTCCGATTGTTGCTCAAACGTTACGACATGTCAACGGGGACGTATAATTTTGACACCTTTTGCTACCGACCCACTTTCCGTCCCCGTGACACCCTGTCCTCCCATGTCCTTTTGCCGTGCATACTTGACAAGACGGGAGGGTTGGCTACAATTCTTTTGGCACTCTCAATGAGAGACTGCCAATCCATACCGAAAGGACCTGCAACCATGAGGAAGTTTAAGACCGAAAGCAAACGACTGCTCGACCTGATGATCAACTCGATCTACACGAACGAGGAAATATTCCTGCGCGAGCTCATCTCGAACGCCTCGGACGCCGTCGACAAGCTCTACTTCAGGAGCCTGACCGACAGCGAGGTGCAGCTCTCGAAGGACGAGCTGCGCATCCTCGTCAGCTTCGACAAGGATGCCCGCACGATAACGGTGTCCGACAGCGGCATCGGCATGACCGAAGAAGAGCTCGACTTGAACCTCGGCACCATCGCGCATTCCGGGAGCATCGACTTCAAGAACGAGGCCGGCGACGCGGCCGATCAGCCAGGCGGCGAGATAGACATCATCGGCCAGTTCGGCGTGGGCTTCTATTCCGGCTTCATGGTCTCTGACCGGGTGAGGGTCGTCTCGAAGGCCTACGGCTCCGACACCGCCTACGCCTGGGAAAGCGACGGCGTCAAGGGCTACACGATAGCCGAGGCCGCCCGCGACGGGCACGGCACCGACGTGGTCCTGACGCTGCGCGCGAACACCGACGAGAACGACTACGACAGCTACCTGAGCGAGTACAAGCTGAAAGGCCTCATCAAGCGCTACAGCAACTACATCCGCTACCCCATCCTCATGGAGGTCTCCTTGTCGCGCGAGCTTCCCCGGCCCGAGGACGCCGACGACGACTACGAGCCACAGTTCGAGGACTACACCGAGCTTGAGACCATCAACTCGATGACGCCTATCTGGAAGCGGGCGAAGTCCGAGGTCACACAGGAAGAGTACAACGAGTTCTACAAGTCGGACTTCCACGACTTCACCGACCCGGTCAGGACTGCCTCCATCCACGCCGAGGGCGCCCTGGCCTACGACGCGCTGCTGTTCATCCCGGGACGCGAGCCCTTCGACTTCTACAGCAAGGACTACAAGAAGGGGCTTGCGCTCTACAGCTCCAACGTCCTCATCATGGAGAAGTGCGAAGAGCTCATCCCCGACCACTTCAACTTCGTGCGCGGCATCGTGGACAGCCAGGACCTCACCCTGAACATCTCGCGCGAGACCCTGCAGCACAACAGCCAGCTGCGTGCCATCGAGCGCAAGATCGAGAAGAAGGTCAAGTCCGAGCTGGCCGACATGCGCGACAAGGACCGCGAGGAATACGAGAAGTTCTTCGAGAACTTCGGGCGCACGCTGAAATTCGGCATCTACACGGGCTACGGCATGAACAAGGACCTGCTTGCCGACCTCGTGCTGTTCTATTCTGCGAAGCAGCAGAAGATGGTGACGCTCGACGAGTACCTTGAGTCGGCGCTCCCCGACCAGGACGCGATCTACTATGCCGCAGGCGACTCGACGGAGCGGCTTGCCAAGATGCCTATCACGACAACGGTGCTCAACAAGGGCTACGACGTGCTGCTGTGCACCCAGGACGTCGACGAGTTCTGTCTCGGCTCGCTCGTGGACTACCAGGAGAAGGCCTTCAAGAACGTCGCCGGAGGGGATCTGGGGCTTGAGTCGGAGGAAGAGAAGACCCAGGCCGAAGAGGCGGCCAAGGAGAACAAGGACCTCTTCGGTGCCATGGCCGACGCGCTGGGCGATAAGGTGACCCAGGTCGCGGTCTCGACGCGCCTGACGGATGCCCCGGCCGCGCTCACGTCTGTCGGCCCGATATCGCTTGAGATGGAAAAGATACTCTCGCAGATGCCCGACGGGAACGAGATGATGAAGTCAGAGCGCGTGCTTGAGCTCAACGCGAAGCACCCGGTCTTCGAGACCCTGCAGGCGGCGCAGAAGGCGGGCGACGCCGACAAGGTGAAGCGCTACGCCGACCTGCTCTACGGCCAGGCCCTGCTGGTGGAAGGCATGCCGGTCGACGACCCGGTCGCCTTCGCCCTAGCGGTAAGCGAGCTCATGGTGTGAGGGAGCTATTCTCGCACTTCCCAGGGCCGGTTTTGTCAGAGCCGACGGGACAAAGGGGCCGGGACATTTTGTCCTCTTTCCTCAGATTCTGACCTTGGCAACAACCGATTTGGAGACTCCGGTGGCTCTTTCGATCTGGCGAACCGTTAAGCCCCGTTTTCTAAGCGAGGCCAAAACCGCATCCCTCTCAAGCCTGGGCAGACCACAGACAGTGTGGGGCTCCATTCCACCGAGCACAGCGAGGATCTCTCTTCGGATGTCCTCCTCATTCTTTTTCTCTCCCTCAAAGAACGTGTATCCTGAGTTTTTGCTTTCACCATGGAAAGCCTTGAACTCATCTAGGGCCTTCGAGGGGTCAGGAGAGAAGATGCTCAGCACAAAATCGGTTTCAGTGAAACCTTGGCCCTTGTTGACGTAGTCGCGGTAGCTACTCCATCTGTACCTGTCGACCCTCTCTACGATGCCGGCCTCCAAGGGGTTTTTGTGGATGTAACGGACAAGAGCAAGCAGGTAGCTGTCATCTTCGACGCACTCGCTTTTGTAGCGGTTCGCTATCAGTGCCCCACTCCTGCCATACTGTCGGTTAAACCATGAAGCATAAGGCCCCAGGAGCCTCATCATAATCTGTGCGATGTTGGCTTTTCGGCTCTCTTCGATGAGCAGGTGGCAATGGTTTGCCATGAGGCTGTACGCGTGGATCTTGAAGCCCAGTTGATGTTTCAGTTCGACCAACAACCCGCAGAACCTCTCGTAGTCTGCCTTCTCCTCAAAAAGATGGCAGTGGTTCACACCACGGAAGATGATGTGGTAGAAGCCCGTCTGGCTGATTGAACGTGCAGGTCTGCTCATGGGAATGTCCTTTATAAAGAGTGAATGCTGGCGATATTCCTGCAATTGTAACATGAACAGGACAAAATGCCCCGGCCCCTTTGTCACGGCCCACGCATTTCCTTCTTCTTTCAACCTTTGTTTTAGCTTATTTCAGTATTTTCGCGCTTTAAGGGCATCCGGTTGTTCAGTCAAGACAGCAACAACATCATGAACAGGACAAAATGCCCCGGCTCCTTTGTCCCGCGCTCGATGCCTCGGCGCTCTGAAAAGCGTAGCGCCGAGGTGAAGCGCAGCGGTTCAAATTTCTTCGCAGGTAGGTATTTCTGTGGCAACGGGGGTTTCCACAGGGCTGGTGGTGGGCGATAACGGATTTGAACCGCTGACCTTGTGCGTGTAAAGCACCTGCGCTTCCGCTGCGCCAATCGCCCACGTCATCGAACGGATTGCTATTGTCCCACAAGAGCCCTGTTTGTGCAAACCGTGTGGAAAAACTGATTCCTGTGAGATTCATGTAAAAAAGCCGCGAGGTTCACGGCAAACCCCTTTCAAATTCTCGTAGAAAAACAATATAAAAAGAGGTCGAAGCCGCTTGTTTTTGCGGCAAATCCAGGGGTCGCCCCCGTAGTAATTTCTATATACGTTTTGTTAACTCAGCTTGTCAGAATGGTTCTTGTACAAAAAAACCGTCAGAAAGGCAGCCAGTGAAAAGACCAAAGACAATCATAGGGGGAATCCTCTGCGGGCTGGTTTGCGCAGTCTCGGTGTTCCTGTATACGCAAAGCGTACAAAGCGAGGCCGCCACAGCCCGTGCCGAGGCCCTTGCCCGCTACGGGGGAGAGCAGCTTGAGGTATGCGTCGCCACCCGCGACATCCCTGTCGGCGACATGGTCGACGGGACGAACGTCACCGTAAGGCTCTGGGTGGCGGACCTCTTGCCCGAAGACGCGGCACGCTCCTTCACCGACATCAGCGGGAGGCAGGCGACTTCGACGATCCTTGCGGGCGAAGTGGTCTCGATGAAGCGTTTCGAGGAGTCGATCTCGACCGTCGACGTGCCTGTCGGGCTCAGCGCCTTGAGCGTCCCGGCAAAAGACGTCCAGACTATCGGCGGTGCGCTGTGTGCCGGCATGTGCGTCGACATCTATGCGACGGGGGTAAGCACCGACCTGCTCGCGGAAAACATCCTGGTGATCTCGACAAGCGCAGAAAGCAGCGAAAAGAAGGCGGGCGCGTCGATATCGTGGGTGACCCTGGCAGTCAAGCCCGGTTCCGTCGAGGAGATCATTGCCGCCTCGCAAAAGATGGAACTCTATTTCGTCCTACCTGGTTCGGCCGAGAAGGGAAGTGCAGAATGAACAGCCATGTAGTGCTTTGCGCAGATTCCGAGAGCGTGCAAAACCCGCATATCATCGGGCTTGGCGAGGAAAGCCTCGCATCACAGGACTGGCTGCGGGTCTTCTGCAGCGCGGTGGAGGCGCGGAGCTACCTGCAGGCGAGCTGCCACGAGAAAGAGGTCTGGGTCGCATCGAGCGACGACGTCGACCCCATCAACCTGGCAGCCGCCTTGAAGAAGGACTCGAAGGACAAGGGGGTCTACCTCCTTGCCTTCCAAGGGTCAGGCTCGCTGAAAAGCAGGGCGAACGCGGCAGGGATAGACGGCACCTGGGGGCAGCAGGATTTCATATCCCGCTACACGCAGCACAAACACAGGATGCTTCCTCGGGAAGCGGCAGGCGCACCGGGCCTTTCGGGCCCCCTCGCCGTCCCTGCTGTCGGGGCCGGGCCCCGCGCCTTGGCCATCGACCCTGCCTGCCTGCAAAAGCCCGTGCCCGACCCCCGGTTCGAGCTGGTGCGGCCGAGCCTTGCCCTGTCGACGGTCTCGGGGAAGTCGGCACACGTCCTCTCCGTGCTCAGTGCCAGCGGGGGAGCCGGAAAAAGCACGGTTGCAGCCTTGGCCGCCCTCCTTGCCCAAGGGTTGGGATACCGCACCGTGCTGCTCGACGCCGACTTACAGTTCGGCGACATGCGGTATTTCTTGGGCGAGGAAAACCCGCTGACCATAGACGCGGCCGTGCGCGAGCCGGGCCGCCTGGCCCAGCTGAGCCCTGTCGGCCCGAAGCCCGCCCTGTTGGCGGCTCCTCCCCGCCTTGAGCAGTCGGAGGCCGTCACCGGCGAGCTGCCGGGCCTGCTTGAGCACCTTAAGGCCTCCTTTGACGTGGTTATCGTGAACACCGGCGCGTTTTGGGCAGAGCAGCATGCCGCGCTGCTTGAGCGGAGCTCCACCGCCCTGTTCCTTGTCGACCAGCGCTCGTCGTCCCTGCGGGCATGCAAGCACGCGCTCGACCTGTGCGTCCGCTGCGGCATCGCGACGCACCCCTTCCTCTTCGCAGTCAACCGCTGTACCCGCAACGCGCCTTTGACCTCGATTGATGTGTCCTGTGCCCTGCAGGGCGCCCACGTCGTCGAACTGCCTGAAGGAGGCCGGGAGGTGAGCGAGCTGCTTGCGGCCGGACTGCCCCATGAGCTGGTGGGCACCCGCAACGACCTGTGCCTCGGCATCGAGAGGATGCTGCTCGACCTGCTGCCCCGCATTTCCGAGCCCCACGATACGCAGATGGTCGTCAGGGAAACGGCGAGGCGGTTTCGCCTGGGCAAGAAAAGGAGGAAAGTCGCATGTCTTTGATGGAACGTGTCCAAAAAGCAGGCAAGGGGGGCGATCCCGTCGCCCTGACGGGGCGAAGCAGGCACCTCGACGAGTTGAAGGGCCAGCTGCAGCAGCGTATCTCATCCGACGAGATAGCCGCCATCATGGCCGACAACCCGCACCGCGCGAAGAACGAGATCAAAAGCGCCTGCGCCCGCATCTTCGAGGAAGGCCGGTGGGTGGCACAGCCGGCCGCCGAGCGCGAGCTGCTTGTCGACGAGCTGATCGACACCGTTTTCGGCCTCGGCCCCCTTGAGGCCCTGCTCGGCGACGAGGACATCACCGAGATCATGGTCAACGGGGCACGGACCCTCTTCTTCGAGCGCGGCGGGAAGCTCTATGCCGCGGAGAACACCTTCAAGGACGACGAACAGGTGCGTGCCTTGATCGACAGGATAATCGGGCCCCTCGGGCGAAGGGTCGACGAGGCCTCCCCGGTGGTGAACGCCCGGCTCAAGCAAGGGCACCGCGTGAACGCCATCATCCCGCCGCTGGCGCTTGACGGCCCCATCCTCACCATCAGGAAGTTCAGGGAGCACCTCTACACCCTGGAAGAGATGGAGGGGCTTGGGTCGATGGACGGGAACGTGCGCAGGCTCTTGGTCTGGGCGGTGCTCCTGCGGAAGAACATCGCGGTATCGGGCGGCACCGGCTCCGGCAAGACGACCCTGCTCAACGCGCTTTCCTGCAAGATACCGGCTAACGAGCGCATCGTCACCATCGAGGACTCGGCAGAGCTCAAGTTCTCCGAGCACCCCCATGTCATACGGCTTGAGGCCCGGCCCCGCAACGCAGAGGGAACGGGGGAGGTGAGCATCCGGGACCTGGTCATCAACGCGCTGCGCATGAGGCCCGACCGCATCATCGTCGGCGAATGCCGCGGCGGCGAGGCCCTTGACATGCTCCAGGCCATGAACACGGGCCACGACGGGTCGCTGACGACACTCCACGCGAACTCGTCCCATGACGCGGTGATGAGGCTTGCGACAATGGTCCGCTACGCCGCCGACCTCCCCGTCGATGTGATTGAGGCGCAGATTGCGGCAGCCATAGACCTCGTTGTCCAGATAACGCGCGATGCCGAAGGGAAGCGGTTCGTCTGCGAGGTTGCGCTGCTTGAGTTCTCCCGGGAGCTGTCGTCTTGCGAGGTGACCACGGTCTACCGCAGGGAGCGCTCCCACAAGGAGGGGGAATGGCTCTCCGTTCCCGAATGGGTGGGCGACCTGGCCGAGAACGGCATAGCGACGGGAAAGGAGGTTGCCACATGGAAGCACGGACTGTGTTCGCCTGCCTTGCCTTCATAAGCTCGTTTTTTGCGGCAGCAGCACTCTTCACCTGGGCGTTCTCAGGCGTCAGGCAGCGTGTGATTGCGGGGCGGGCACATGCGGGCACGATGCCCCACCAGGGCCTGGTGGCCTCGGCGCTGAGGAACGGCATCCCCCAGATAATGCCGGTCGCGCACATGCTCCTTGCCAACAAGAAGGTGGAGCACTTCTTTACCTGCGCCCAGCAGGTGGCGGCCATCCGCTCGTATATGACGACGCCCCAGGCGCTCTGCTCGCTGTGCTGTGCCGGCGTGCTCTTTGTGGCTGCGGCTGCGGCGGCCTTGACCGCCTCGGTCGTCTTGGGCCTGCTGGTCGCCTTCGGCCTGGTGCTTGCGCTGGGCTTCATGGTGGCGCAGGTGCTTGAGAAGAGGCGCGAGGCCCTGCGGGAGGCAATCCCCGACGCCCTGCGCTCGATGAGCGTCTGCTCCCATGCCGGGTTCTCCCTCCTGCAGACCTTCCAACAGGTCGCAAAGGAGGCCGACGAGCCCCTGCGCTCCCTTTTCCTGACGGCGGTCCACGACCTGGAGACGGGGCGGACGGTCTCCGAGGCGCTTGAGGCCTTCAGGAAAAACGCCGACGTGTCCGAGCTCGCCTTCGTCGCCGTCGCGCTCGACATCCAGCATCGGGCAGGGGGGAGCCTCAAACAGGTCCTCGAAGCGGCCCGCGACGCGGTGGAAAGCGAACTCAACCTGAAACGGTCGCTGCGTGTCCAGACGGCGCAGGCGAAGCTCTCGGCACGGATTGTCAGCGTCATGCCCTTCGTCCTGATAACGATATTCTCGCTGCTCTCTCCGGGGTTCCTCACGCCCTTCTTCGGTAGCCTTCTCGGCATCGTGCTTCTCGGGTTGGCGGCGTCCATGCAGCTGGCAGGCATCTACCTCGTGCGGCGCCTGCTCGACGTGAAGGTTGACTGACATGGCAGGGCTGGGGGTCCTCGTGGCCGGGTCGTGCGTGTTTGCCGGGATAGCGGGCTTTTGCGGCGCATACTGGTGGGCGACGGAAAGGCAGGCCCGTCAGTGGAGGCGGCAGGCGCAGAAAGGCTACCTTGCCTCAAGCGGGGACGATGCCCCGGCTGCGGGGGCAGGCGCCGGCCTCCCCGGGAAGATTGCCGACTTCATGCAGGCAAGGACGCGCGTCGTGTCGCTCAAACCCCGCCAGCATATCTTCCGCCAAAGGTTCTGGGCCGTGGGCGCAAAGGGCTTTGACAAGGCGATAGGCTTCAGCGGGCTTTCCTCGGCGATCACGAAGACGGGCTTCCTCGACGCCCGCGCATGGCTGAGCCTCGGCGGGGCGGGCGCGGGCGCCCTGGTCGGGTCGGTGTTCTCCGGGGAAATGACGCTGCTGCTCGGCTGCGTGGGGGCGGTTGCCGGCTGGAAGGCGCCCCTGTGGGCCTTAAGGCAGGTGTGCGACACCCGGAAGATCGACATGGAGAACCACCTTTCTGAGATGCTTGAAGTGCTTGCCCTGGGGCTGCGGAGCGGGCTTTCCTTCGATGCGGCCCTGGAGCTGTACCACTCCCACTTTTCCAACGCCCTCGGGCAGAGCAGCCTTTCGGCACAGCAGCTGTGGCAGATGGGGCTTGCGACGCGGGAGGTCGCCCTCAGAAGGCTTGCCGACTCCTACGACTCCCCGATGTTCGCACGGGTCATTGAAAACATCATACGGTCGCTCCGTTTCGGGTCGTCCCTGGCAGACAGCCTGGAGGCCTCGGCCCTTGAGTCGCGGGCGGCACACAAAGCGTATCGGGAAGAAAAGGTCGCCAAGGCGCCGGTCAAGATGCTGATACCGACCGCGACCCTTATCCTGCCGGCGATGCTCCTGCTGGTGCTGGGCCCGGTTCTTCTCGAAATGATGCAGGGGTTTTAACCCAAGGGTTTAACAACGATAGAGGAGGTTTTTATGATTGACAGAATGACTATCCGGTATTGGGATCTGCGGTGCAAGCTGGGCGCGCTGCTCCGCAACGAGAAGGGGCAGGGGACGACGGAGTACGCCATCCTCGTCGGTGTCCTTGTCGTGATCGCCGTCCTTGCGATCACTATCTTCCGCCCGAAGATACAGGATTTGTGGGATGCCATCACCGACGGCATCAACGGGCTCTAGCCGTGGGGCGCGTGAAGCTAGCCACGAGGCGCGTGAGGCGCGGGCCGCCCGTCCCCGGCAGGGACGGGCACAGGGGCGGGCGTCCCCGCCGGCCAGGTGCCAAGGCCCGGGGCCCCAGGCCTGCCTGGAGGCAAAGGCTCAACGACAGCAGGGGGCAGGGCACCGTCGAGTTTGCCGTGGTCTGTGCCGCCTTCATAAGCATCGTTGTCGCCCTGGGGGCCCTTTGGCAGGCCTTGCAGGGAGGGCTCTTCGTGGACCACGCCCTCGCAAGCGCCTCCCATCACCTCCAATCGGTTTCGGCAGGGGCCGTCGGCGATGTATTCCTGTACTGACATGGTACGCGGCGAGCGAGGGCAGGCAACGGTCGAGGCCGCCTTCCTCACCCCCCTTGTGTTCGTCTTGCTGCTCCTGCTCATCCAGCCGGGGATACTGCTCTACAACCACATGGTGATGCAGGCCGCGGCGAGCGAGGGGTGCCGCCTCCTGGCGACGAGGACCGATGCGGCAGGGGCGGCAGACGACAAGTACCGCTCCTACATCCTGCGCCGCCTGGGCGCGGTCCCCCCTCAGGACAACTTCCACGTCCACAACGCCGGGGGCTGTAGCTGGGAGATAGAGCTTGTCGGCAACGAGGGCAGCTTAGAGGTGGCGGTGACCATCCGGAACAAGGCGCGGCCCCTCCCCCTGTTCGACGGCGCCGGGAGGCTCCTGGGCATCCTCGGCGACTCGGGGACCTTCGAGCAAGAGGTCACCGTGCGCATGTCAACACAGCCTCCCTGGGCGGCGAGCAGCCCCGAGGGCCTGAACCCCCGTGCCTGGGTCGAGAAGAACCTGGGCCAAGAAGACGAATGATGAGAAAAACATGAGGAGAAGACGATGAGAAACACGCAGAAAGCGAAAAAGGCGGCCCGGCTACAACAAGGCGCCCGGCCACAACAAGGCCCCCGCCCGCAGCGGGACCCCTTCCACGACGAGGAAGGCTTCTCGACAGTCGGGATGGTCGTGGCGCTCCTGGTGACCCTGACCCTTATTTTCTCGACGGCCCAGGTATACCAGGTGAACTCGGCTGCGGCCACGATACAAAACGTCGCCGATGCCGCCGTGCTTGCGGCCGAGAACGAGGTCGCCGAGTTCTATGTCGTCGCGCAGGTCTGCGACGCGGTCGTCTTGTCGCTGTCGCTGACGGGGACGGCCGCATACGGCCTGGGCGTTGCGGCCCTGTGCACGCCGGTCACGGCAGGGTTCTCGGAGATTCTGCTCAAGGCAGGAACCGACATCTTCAAGGCCAGGAACAGCTTCGCCGAAAAGTCCGCCGCCGGGCTCAACCTGGTCCAGAAGCTCCTGCCCTTCCTCAGTGCCGCGAACGCGGAGTCGGTCGTCAGGGCCAACTCGGGGGGCCCGATAGACACAGCATACGCAGGGCTTGCCCTCCTCCTGCCCTTCGATGGAGAAGAGATCGTCGTCGGGCCCACGGACGCTGCCAAAAAGCTGGAAGAGGAAGTTGCAAAGAACAAGGACGAGCTGGGAAGGGAGGCGCGGGAGGCAGAAGAGGCGGCACGGCGTGCGAACGCGGAGAAGGAGCGGGCTTTCCGCCACGACTGCGGGAACAGCCCCGGGTACTGCATGTACGATAGGGCAGACAGGCTCGCGGCGCTGCCCTCTTCCTCGAACCCCCTGTACCGGAGTGTGGAGACCTGGAACTTCTCGGTCGCCATGAAGCGTGCGAAGGCATACTACCCCCGCCGCCTGGCGCGTGAGGCCCCGTCTGACTACTCGGTCGGCGAACAGGCACGTTCCGCCCTGAGGAAGCGCTTCTACGCCTATGCGGCAGCAGAGATAGCGAAAGGCTATGTCCATGAGGACGATGACGGGCATTTTGAAGCCTATTTCCCGAAGCTGCCGAAGAATACGACCGAGATGAAGGCTACGAGGCTCTATACCGAGGCGGTCTACCCGATGACCGTGAGCGAGCACGGCGAGTACATGATGCATGCCTGGAGCGGGTGCCCCGGCATGTCGGCGGGGACGATGACAGGGGTCGGGGCTATCCGGGACATGGACTCCTGGTGGTTCACCACCTGCCCGTGGTGCGAGTTCATGGTGAGCAGCTTCGGGAAGATCGCCGCCGCCACCTCGTCGATCGAGACTGGCTTCGAGTACCACTACCGCATCGTTGCGGAGGCGGCAGAGGCCTACCAGAAGGAGCGTGCAGCATACGCCCCCCATGCGGGAAGGGTGAAGGAGGTGACGGAGCAGCTGTTCGACCGCGTGGCAGACGCGTTCGAGGAAGCCCTTTCCTACCGGATAGCGGCGAAGCCACCGGGAAGGTATGGGGCCGTGGCGCTCGTGGCCAACACGGCGCAGGCCCCGGCCTCGAAGAGCTTCGCCTCCTTCGTGGACGGCGGCGGCACGTTGGGCGCACAGGCGGCCCTCTCTGCGGCAACCCTGCTCGACGACTCGTCCGAAGAGGGCGCAAGCGTCATCTCGTCGCTTCTCGACGGCGTGTCGCACGACTCTGCGGGTCTTGCGGGCCTTGCAGGCGTGGTGCTGGACCTCTGGTCCTCCCTGCTCTTTGCCTACACGAAGGGGCAGCAGTCCTTGGAGGAAGGGGTCGGGGCCGCCATCGGCGCCATACCGTGGGCAAGTGAGAGCGGCTTGGGGAAATGGGCGTCGAGCAGCTTTTCGGGGCTCATCAAGAAGGTGGGCCTTGAGCCTGTGGACCTCAAGGCCCGAAAGCCGGTGCTTGTCAACAGCGCGCACGTGCTCGGTGTGGACGACTCCGGCTTTGCCCTGCGCCTGCTCGATGTCAAGCGGAAGTACATAGCCTCGGCGGGCTCTGGGTCGGGCGACATCTTCTCGACGGTGGTCTCCCAGGTGGAAGCCGGGATACTTGAGGGCATGGGAGGCCTGGGGGACAAGATCACCATTGCGTCTATAGAGCTGCTGGGCGAGGGAGGGCCCCGTATCCCCATCACCCTTGCCCTCCCCCCGTCGGTCAAGGCTGCGGCGGGCAACGTGGTAAGCAATGCGGCCGAGGCCTTGCGTGCCGTCACGTCGAGCTGGTCGGGAATCCGAAGATGGGAGTAGTTCCTATGTCTGTGAAGGGCGAGTCCGGTCAGATGACTGTCGAATTTGTTGTGGTTTTCCCCGTGCTCATCATCGTTGCGGTGATTGCGGTCAACGCGCTGCTCTTCCTGTCGGAGTGTGCGGCCTTCGACCGCGTTGCGCGGGAAGCCGTCAGGGTCCACGCGACCTCCCCTGCCTACGGCCAGTCGACCGAGCAGTCCGTCGCACGGGTCGAGCAGGTGCTCAAGGGACAGTGCGACAAGGAGTACCTGGACGCGCGGGTGAGCGTGTCGGGCGGCACTTTGGGCCATACCAGGTATACCGCCGAGCTCCTGTTCAGGCCGACGCTTTTCGGCATGGGCATGAGAAGCGAGGTCTTCGGCGTCAGCCTGCCCCCGCTTCGCCACACGGTCACGATGACCGTGGATGCCTACAAGCCGGGAGTCCTGCTGTGAGCGGTCATGGCCGAGTGGCGGCCCGGAGCCGGACGGCGGCCCGGAAAGGGCAGGAGGGGAGGGCCGCGAGAAAGGGAGAGGCGCGAGGGAGGCAGCCGTTCGGCAGGGCGGTGAGCCAAAACCTCATGCCGGCAGTCGGGATCATCGCGTGCTGCGCTGTAGGCATCTGCGTTGCAGGCACGCTCTTCGATGCCCGCGAGGACCTTTCGTCCGCATCCCCCGTTCCCGCGCCCCCCGTTTCGCTTGAGCGGGTGTTCCTCGAACAAGAGCCGCGCGACGATTCCGGCAGGCTTCCTGCCGCGTTCGCCGAAGAGGTCTTCTCCCTTGAGGCCTTCTATGACGTACGGGTCTCTCCGGGGGGAAGCGTCGTCGGGCTGCTCTCGTACAAGGCTCTTGAAGAGGTGTTCCGGCTCTGCGAGGCAGAGCTTGTGGGCCACGGGTGGACGAAGGTGGAGAGCGGCCAGGCGGCAAGCGCGTCATTCGTCAAGAGCCAGGGCGAATACACGTGGCTGCTTGTCAGCTGCATCGAGGTCAGTGGCACCACGTCGGTCATTGTCTCGTATGCGTGAGGGTATCGGAGGCTTGCTGTGAAGGGCGACAACTACAGGGATGGGGGCGTCTTCCTGGCCGTCGGGTTCTTCGAGAGGCTGAGAGGCCTTCTTTTCACCGAGCCGAACGGGCGGGTGATAATGCTGGCCCCCTGCGGGCGCGTCCATACCTACGGCATGCGACATGACCTGGACATCGCCTTCCTTGACAGGGAGGGGCGGGTGCTCTCGGCATACCGGGGGGTGAGGCCCCGGCGCTGCTTGGGCGAGCGCCGTGCGGCTGTTGTCTTAGAGCGCTTCGCGGACGACGGGCGGCCTTGGTTGGAAGCTGGAGAAAGGCTGTGCCTGGCGACAGGGGACGGCAAAGAGCAAGAAGCGGGCGACAGCGCCGCATGCGGGGGTGCCGCACCGGCACGACCCGCCCGAGAAAGGAGAGAACAGAATGAAGATGTGCCCCATTTGCAATGCACGTTGTTTTGACGACATGGAGATATGCTTCGGTTGCATGTACCGTTTCGACATCCTGGAACAGGCTGCCACCGGGCCCAGCCTCTCGGAGGAAATAGACCAGCAGAATGCCTCTTTGGCACACTGGGGGTCCCAGCCCCGCTCTGCCTCGTCGGCCGACATGGGCAGGATAGGGATCCCCCTCCCTGACGCGGGCACCCCTGCTCAGGACTGCCACAAGGGAGCGGCCCTCGGAAAGGCGACACCTGCCCATCCCGTCCTTCTGCCCCTCGAAGGCTTCCAGACAGAATACCAGCTTGTCATCAGCCTCAAGCCTCTCACCCCCGACACCCCCCAGCCCCCCGACATTCAACCCGCCGACACGCCCCAGTCCGCCCCCTGCACATGAGCGCCGGCTTCGGCGCTCTGGGTGTCAATGTGTCAATGGGGACGTATAAATTTGACACCTTTTCACGCTTTCTTCCGTCACGAAGCCGAACGAAGGTGTCAAATTTATACGTCCCCATTGACACGTCAAAATCGCCGAACAACGACAAAGCAAAAGACGTTGTTTGTTCGTAAGCAATACCGAAACAACTATAGAGTCATGTTTGACAAATGATACCGTATACGGTACCATTAAGACCAGGGAAGGACACGTAGGTGTCAATAGAAAAAATTTTACAGGCAATGAAAGCTAGCCGAACCAATATAAAGTTTAAGGATGGCAAAAAGGTTTGCGAACACTATTTTGGTAAATATAAGAAGAGCGGTTCGCACTATTCGTTTAAGACGCCTTGGCAAGGAGAGCCTTGGGTGAATATACAAAACGTAAAGGGACAAATGAAGCCATATCAAGTAAATCAAGTTCTTCAAGCTGTCAACAAGTTGGAAGGCGAAAAGAATGCATAGTGCAGAAGAATATACATATCGTGTTTTCTGGTCGGAAGAGGATGACTCTTTTGTTGCTACGGTAGTTGAATTTCCAGGTCTTTCAAGTATTGAGGACACTCAAGAAAAAGCGTTGTTTGGAATGGTAGAGCTTCTCAGGTTTCTCTTGGGCGAAATGGAAAAAGACGGAGACGACCCTCCTGCACCAATGGGGGCAAAACACTTTTCGGGTGAAATAAGGCTTCGTATGCCAAAAGAGGTTCACAAAAGAGTAGCTATTGAAGCTGCCGAACAGGGAGTTTCCATAAACCAATTGCTTGTTTCAAGAATCTAGCCCAACGGTACTAGTCAGGGTGTCAATGGGGACGTATAAATTTGACACCTTCGTTCGGCTTCGTGACGGAAGAAAGCGTGAAAAGGTGTCAAATTTATACGTCCCCATTGACACCCTGACCACCCGTATTTTTTTCTACTCGGGGGTGTGTAATAGACTACATCGTAAACGCGAAAGGAAAAACCATGAGCATGTCGGTTTCAGCAATCAGGTTTGAGCCAGAAGAAAAAGAATGGATACATGCTTTTGCCGACATAAACGGCAAGAGCTTTTCGGCACAAGTTCGCCAATGGACGCTCGAAAGGCTTGAAGACGAGCTCGATGCCCGCGACCTTGCCGACGCAATCAAAACAAGCAGCAAAAATGATGTGGGCATCAGCGTCAATGAGCTTGCTGAAAAGCACGGCATAGCATGACCTATACCGTAAGGATCAAAAAGCAAGCAGAGAAAGAGATTTCAAAGCTTGAAAAGAAAACACAGCTACTTATAGTCCATTGGATTCTTGACAACCTTGAGGGCTGTAAAGACCCGCGGATGGTCAGGGGAGCAAAAAAACTTGAAGGCATAGAAAATGGGTGGCGGTGGCGCGTAGGCGCGTATCGGATACTAGGCAGAATCCAAGACGATAAAGTGCTCATCGAACTTTTCAGGGTCGGCTATCGAAAAGAGGTCTATCGAAGCCTTCGATAGACGAGGTTCTAAGAATCATAAAAGTAGCCTCTTTTGCTGTTTGCGCTCGCCCCTTGTTTATGTTGTTACAATATAGTATTATTGAAATTCAATAATACTATAAGGAGAGATGATGGACAGAGAAAACCTTATTGAAAGACTGCGCGATCTTGACGAGAATGCACAAATCATTACCGGGGTACCCCCAATAAAACACCCTGTCGTAATAGTTGGCGGTGCGGCGTTTCTTTTAAGCGGTCTGACCTCTCGGAATACCACCTATGACATTGATGTGTTCATGGCAGACAGGGCAATAAAAGCCATTTTCGAAGAAGACCCGAATCTAAATTTTCGCTGTAGTGCCTATATGGAGAGCATTCCTCACAATTATGAAGATAGGCTACAGCGACTGCCCATTGCCACCAAAGTAATCGAGTATTACGCTCCCTGTTCCGAAGACCTTGCCATCATGAAGTTATTTCGATGGGAAGACCGCGATGTTCAAGACTTAACCAACCCAACCTTTTTAGAGAAGCTTGATTGGAACCTTCTTAACAGATTGGCCCACGACCCCAATGAAGTATATGCATCGCGGATTACGGAACCCGACAAAGACAGGGGCCTTGCCGTCTTCTTTGCAAATTACGAACAGTATCGAAAGGACTATTGCAAATGAGGCAAGGTTTTGAAGGTTTTTTGACTCGCTATTGCCAAGACCTTACCCAGATATCAAGCAGAAGCCTAAAGCTTCTTTTTGAAAAAATCGCCGAAGACAGCCCTCGTGCGGCAGAGCCCCTTTTGTTGCTTTCCCTTTGTCAGGGAAGGGCGCCCTATGTTTTGAAGCAGGCGGCTGGAACAGCGTATGAAGCTGAATACAAGAACTTCGTTTCGTCTTTTGACAAGAATGGTAAAAGCCTGGAAAGTTTTCTTTCTTCGGAAAGTGCCCCTCTTCGGTATCAAAAGGTCTATAGCAGCTATCTTTCGTCATCTGAAAAACTATTTCGAGATAGAGCCGTTCTTGAAAAACTTGTTCCCCAGTTGAACGCACTTCTTATTGAAAAAGGGATAAGTCGATATCAAATGGCAAAAAATCTGGGCTACAACAAAGGCAACCTGTATTCTTTCCTGAAGGGTAACGTGGACAAAATGAGCCGAGAGTCGGCCATGAAAATCTACCACTATCTTTCGACATGACGAAGCGTACTTATAACAAGCCCTAGCTCCTTGTGCGGGCGGCAGCGGCGTTGCCGCCGGCTTCGGCGCTCTGCATTCTCAGGTGCCCGACAGCCAAGGCAACAGCAAATAGTGCCGCTGCGAACAAAAGCATAATCCCCAGGTCGGCAAAAACAGGGGCAAGCGAAGCACCTGAATAGTCGCGCAGGTTATTCGTTTTTTCGAGCGCTTCCCCATAATAGAAGGTTGGTGTAAAGCGGGCGAGTTTGGCGATGGTGTCCCCTGCAAGCTCAAGGGGTATCCAGATTCCCCCAAGGAAGGAAAACACCAGCCCCGTGATATTGCCCGCGGCGTTTAAAAGAAACTCGCTTGCTGTTACTTGACCAAGGAAAAAACTGATTGAGAGGGCAACAATGCAGAATATGAGAAGCGAAAAAAGAATCAAGCCAATAGCCCGAACGTCAACACCACCAAAGGCCTGCCCAAACACCACAAGCCCAAGAGCACTCACCCATACCCACGTAATCAAGGTGACAACCACGCACGCTGCGGCTAGTTGCAGATTCCTCGAAAGAGCGCTTACGGATGCGCCTAAATTACGCCGCCGAATTTCACTACGATTGAATGTCGCGAGTATGAGGCCGGCGTTCACCACGATAGAAAGAATCACAATATAGCTTGCAAACATCATGTAAGCCAGCCACTGTTCCGGCATCGGTGACGATGAGCTAAACCACAGCATTTGGAAATTTGCTTCGTGCGCCATGTCGTTGTGGGCAAAGGAGGCAATACCGGCTTGTGAATACGCGGCATTGCTTGTGGCGTAGAGGGATGCTGTGCCAAGGTATTTGTTGACGAGGGCATCTATCATATGAGCCGAGGAAGATTCATAACTTGTGAGCGTTTCAAGCACAGGAGGGGCCTTGCCCTCACCAGCTGCAGCGATGAAATCCCTACCGAAGCCCTGCGGGATAATCAAGGTATAGACAGCACGATTCTGCGCTACGGTATCCTGCAACGCTTGGCGTGAATCCTCTGTTTCTACAAGGTCGGCATGTTCTTTCAAGAAGGCGCTTATCCCTAAAGAAAGCGCACTTTTGTCGCGGTCGACAACGGCGATAGGGGGTCGTTCGGTTTCAAACCCACCCTGAGGCGTGTTTACGATGCTCATCCCGATGAAAACAGCCATAAAACTGAGCGCCACCATGTAGACCGCAATATAAACCTTGTGCCTGAAAAAGGTTTTCAATGCCGCTTTAAAGACTTGCATAGCGCTGCCTCCTCATAAGAAGTGCGGCGAGCAAGAATAAAACAGCCGCCATTGCGAGCAGGATAAAAACCACCCGATAAAATTCGTCAAAACCGTCATAGAAGTACAGGCTGTAAAACAAGTCCGTCACCTGCCTTGAAGGATTGAGCTTTTGGAAAAGAGGGGCAATACGGTTCATATCGTCTGCCAACTTTAGGCTTGGCTCGCCGTAAAGCCCTGCAAAAAGTGCGAAAAAGCACGACAGAACAGTCAAGATGCCCGCCTTCAACAATTCCCCTATTTTTGGGATTGCCCCAACGAAGGCTCCCAGGGCAGTTGTCATGAAAGAAGCAACGCCCAACCCAAAGATACTTGCCAAATCGCGCCCGAAATTGATGTCTAAAACATAGCGCATGTACGCAAAAACAATAATCAGGCAGAGAAAAGCAAGCAACCAACTTGCAAGCAAACTCGCGAGAAGGGCTTTTGTTCTGCTTGTTGCGCCGAGAGAGCGGCGAGCACCCAAGGGCGAAAGGTTCGCCTGTGTTTGCGTTACGGCAATTACGGCAATATTCGCCGCCATGATTGCCGCAAAGCCGAGCAGCGCATAAAAGTAGCGCACCGAACCCGAAGCCTCGTTGGCTACGATAGATATTTCTTGCGTGTAATTCGTGCGCTCTTGTAGGTTCTCAAGGAACTTCGGGTCTGCAAACGCCTGAGGATTGTTTTCGGCTATGGTTTTGAGGGCAGCTTGCGTTTGGACAAAACCGTCAACAAGGTTCTTGAGAATGGTCTGGTTTATGGAATTGCCGCTTGCGGCGGTAATGAATAGCCCGGGTTGCCCCTTTTCGTCAATCTGGTAGTATCCGACAACCGCCCCGTTTTTGAGAAGTTCGTCCGCTTCGGCAATATTCTTGACAAAAAAGAGGTCAAGAAGCTGATCTTCGCCCGATTTTGCCAAGGCCTCAATTGTCTCAGAAAAGGCCTGCGCATTGCGGTAGTGCGCGTTGTCGACTACGGCGGTAGGAATCGGATTCAGGTGACGGGCATCGTCGAGATTGGCAAACATGGCGCCGAAAAGCGTTGCCATAATCAAGGGGAATGCGAGCGCCCAAACAAAACAGCTCTTCTCCTGCACCAGCGCCTTGACTGTATATTTGAAGGTGTTCCACATGGTGTCCCCGCTTCCTCGGCCTTGAAAACCCTAGTCGCGCAACTCGGTGCCGGTGAGCTCAAGGAACACGTCGTTCAAGGTGGGCGGCTCGGAATACACACGCCCGAAGGACAGGCCTTCTTGCTGCAGGGTCTGCAAAACGGTACTGAGGTTTTGGGCGCCGCTTGTGCAGAAAACTTCCAGCGTCTTGCCGTCGTAGCCTGCCCTTTGTGTGCAGCTAAGAGCCTTGATGGCCTCGAATGCCTTATCGGGAAGGTCGATTACCTCGACTTGGATTTTCTCGCCCGTGCCAACCATGGTCTTGAGCTCGTTGTTGGTGCCGCAGGCAAGGACCTGTCCGTGGTCCATGATCATGATGCGCGTGCATATCTCTTCTACTTCCTCCATATAGTGGCTGGTATAGACGACGGTCGAGCCGTCGCGGTTGAGGCTGCGTATGCCTTCGAGTATCGCGTTGCGGCTCTGCGGGTCGACGGCAACGGTGGGCTCGTCGAGGAAGATGAGCTCGGGCCTATGGGCTATCCCGCAGGCGATGTTCAGGCGCCTGACAAGGCCGCCGGAAAGCTTGCGCGGGCGGAACCTCACGTATTCCCCAAGCCCCACGAACTCGATGGCTTCCCCGACGAGCCGCGCGCGCGTCTTCCTGTCCTTCTCATAGAGGGCGCAGAAGTAATCGATGTTCTCGGTCACGGTCAGCTCTTCAAAGACTGCCACATTCTGCGGAACGATGCCGATGCGCCCCTTGAGGTCGTAGCGGGAGGGGGCCATCCTCTCGCCGAAGAGCTCGATAGTGCCCTTGTCGTAGGTCAGCAGCTGCAGCATGCAGTTGATGGCGGTGGTCTTCCCGCTGCCGTTGGGGCCGAGCAACCCGAAAACCTCCCCCTGCCTTATGTCGAGGTTGAAGTGATCGAGCGCAAGTACTTCTTTATAGCGCTTCACGAGGTTTTCCACATATACGACCGACATCTGCTCTCCTCAAGTTTTCTTCTCAAGCGTAGGCTAGTAACAAGTTTCAAGCAATCAGCCACGTTTCGCCAGTGAATCCTGTCATGAGTTTCGCTCACGTTCATGACAAATGTCACAAGCCGAACGTCAACTTAAGCCCCGGAAGGCAGCCGCACGCAAAACTCAGCTACAATGAGCACATGGAGCGCATGGTCGACAAAGGCATCATCTTTCTTGTGTGCGGGGCGGTTTTGTTCATCATCCCGCAAACAACAGCGTTTATCGTCGCCCTGCTTTTGGCGTTGACCGTAAGCGCTCTGCAAGAAATATCCTCCGTGCCCAAGCCGCTTCGAGCAGCGGGGCTTTTCGCCTATCTTGTCGCGAGCCTTGTATTCCCGGTGCTTACGACCTTCGTTCCGCTTATCGCCTATGACTGTTGCCGCGCGAAGAATTGGCTGCTTAGGTTGTGTTGGGTTATGCCGCTCCTTGGAGCGCTGCGTGAATATGATTTTCCCGTGCTGCTGTTTTTGGCAGTGGCGTGCCTCATCTCAACCGTTTTGTTTTGGCGAACAACTCAAGTCGAAAAAGAACGCCTGAATTACACCAAACTGCGCGACGAACTACGCGAGCTCTCGCTGACGCTGGAACAGAAGAACCGCGACCTGCAGGAAAAACAGGGCTTCGAGGTACAGCTCGCCACGCTTGCCGAGCGCGGCCGCATCGCGCGCGAGATACACGACAACGTAGGACACCTGCTCACACGCTCGGTGCTGCAGATCGAGGCCGCGCAGGTTGTCCATGCAGGCGACGAAGCGCTCACGAGGGAGCTGGGACAGATATCCACAACCCTGCACGAGGCCTTCGACACGGTGCGGGCGAGCGTCCACGACCTCCACGATGACGCATTCGACCCCTACGCGCAGCTCTACGCGATAGCGCAAGAATCCCTGCTCAGCGTCCGCCTTGAGTACCAGGCCGAGGAAATCCCCGAAGCGGTCGGCCACGGGTTCGTCGCCATCGTGAAGGAAGCCCTTGCGAACACGGCAAAGCACAGCGATGCCACCCAGGCGAGGGTGTCCGTCACGGAATACCCTGCCTTCTGGCAACTGGTCGTGCATGACGACGGGGGCACGAACCCTTTCAATGACAAAATCGAGAGGGGGAACAGGTTCGGTGTCAGCGGCAGTCGCCAGGGTGACCAAAACAGTGGCGGCATCGGCCTTGCGACCATGGAAGAGCGTGTGCGCAGCCTCGGGGGCATCTTCCGCACGGACTACGACAAGGGCTTCAGGGTCTTCGTCTCCGTACATAAGGAGCAGGTATGAGTGCTATGGATTCCAAGGAAACGACGGACAGGCAAAGGATTCGGGTGTTCATTGTGGACGACGACCCGATCGTCCGGACGTCGCTCAGGACCATCCTTGACGCACAAGGCGACATCAAGGTCTGCGGCGACTGCGGCAACGGCCACGAGGCCTGTCGGCTTTTCGACGAAAGGCGGCCCGACATCCTGCTCATGGACATACAAATGCCCGAATGCGGCGGCATCGAGGCAGCGGAGATGATCATCGCCGCCCACCCCCAGGCGCGCATCGTGTTCTTGACTACCTTTTCAGACGATGAATACATTGTCGCGGCATTGCGCCTGGGGGCTTGCGGCTACCTCATCAAGCAAGAGGTCGCAAACATCGCCCCGGCCCTGCGCTCAGTGATGGCCGGGCAGATGGTGCTTGGCGGTGAGGTTGTCGGCAAAGTGGGCTCCCTATTCGCGGAAACACGGGACGGGACACGCGGGGACGGTTCTTCGACCCGCCGGGACGGCCCTTCTGTGCTGGGGAACACAGATGAGTCGCCCTGGCATGTCCCGCTCACCGAGCGCGAGCATGAGATCATCGGGCTTGTTGCCCAGGGCCTCGACAACAAGGAGATCGCCGCCCGCATCTATATCAGCGAAGGCACGGTGCGCAACCACGTAAGCGCCATCCTGCAAAAACTCCACCTCAAGAACCGCACCCAGCTCGCCATATACTATTACAAGGCTTAAAAGAAACCCCGCCCGCCCTGGGCGTATAACCCGCCACCCCGTATCGGCAGCGCTTCCTATGCTTCTTCCCAGAACCACAGGAGCGTAATTTGTTCCTTTTCGGATCGTTGTTCTTTTTTGCTTGTCATTGATAGGAATGCTTCGTGAAATCAAAACATTGCATCGACGGAACCCGAAAACTAAAAGAAGTACGTCCATCATAATTCGAGACAGCAAAATCACCTGCTCGTATAATGTCCAGGCCTATAAGCACGTCGCAGCTTGAGGGGATGGCCTCAACAACCGTGATGCTGTTCGCCCTCACCATGTTTGGTAGCAAGATGTCTACGAGATACTGTGAGCATTCTTTTGTCCCTGACGGGGTCGCGATTTCTGTAATTGACACGGTTTTTAGATTGAGCCGCTTGGCAACCGCCGGCGTTATCGCCGTAACCATTGCCCCGGTATCCCATATTGCTTTGGCTTTCACGCTCAGCTCAGGGATTGGGTCATGGCCGTTCGACCCGGGAGCAACGTCTACAGGGCTTGCCAATTCAACAGCAAATCCTTCGTATGTAACAGTAAAACAACTTCCGATAGACTCGCTCATGCTATGCGAAGCTCACGTTTCCTTGAAAATGGTGGATTAACTTCGCCGGGTCGTCGACGCATTCTTGTATGATGAAGGTGCCGAGTTCGTTGTTTTCTGTTGTGCAAGACAACGCATCGCCGAATGTTTCATACGATCCGATTATTTTGCCGTCTTTTATGGCAAGGAAAGAGGCACCGTATTCATCATACAGTTCGTAAAGGTGCTCTTTGAAGAATCTGTAGTCAGCAATTGCGCCCATGGCAACCTCCTTTCACTTTCAGCATTAGTATACACCCTAGTATACGCTCTATAAAGAGTAAAAAGACCGCACAAAAAATGTGAGTCGGTCCCCGTGGCACTCGGCCCAGCAATGACGGTAGCGGGGCGAACGTGTCAATGTGTGTCACGGGGTCGTCCCCTGACACACGCGTCCTACCCGGAAGGGAGGGGCTTGCGGGTCAGGCAATGGTCCAGTGCCAAAAAGTATATTTTTTGTGGATTATTCGGAATATGGAATAAAGAGCCTGCCACCTGCCGTTATATTGGTCTGGCATAAGAGGGGCCTTTGGCGAAGGGCTTCGAGTGAGGTCATATACCACTCAAAATGACGAGTGCCAGGACTTATAGGTTTTGGTGCTCTAAAAAAGAGCCATTGACCTGGTGCGTAATACGCAACTTGACAAGGAACCTATTTCTAGCTGGTAGAAGACAGCGGGGCCACCTACGAATGGGAGGGGCCCGCAACCATGAGGGACTGTTTTAAGAGTGGGCAGTTGACAAGGTGTTGCTTGTCATGGAAAGCAAGCAACCGAGGTGGAAAGGCATGGTATATGTCATGGACGAACGGGGATTGAGGAACACAGCATCAAAACGCACAGGGCAGGCGCGCGGGAAGCGTTCCGGCATAAAGCCGGGTGCCCTCAGGAAGGGGCTTGCGGCAGCGCTCGCCGTGAGCTTGGCGCTTACTATGGGCGCCCCGATGTCGGTCTTTGCCGACGACGTGCCCCTGTCGGCCTCTGCCGACGATGCCGTCGTTGCGCCGATCGGAGACCTGGTCGATTACGGCGAGGACTCGACGGAAGGCATCGGGCAAAATACAGCGGCCGGCGAGGGCGGTGACTTCGCCGGAGGCGAAGTCACCGCCGCCGCAGCACAAGAGGAGGCCGACGAGGGTGCGGGGGGCTTCATCCCCATCATGCCTTTGGGCGGCCCGATAGCAGACAGGCCGGGCGGGGTCACGGTCGACAATTGGACCGAGCTGGTTGCCGCTGTGGGCAACAACACTGTCTCCTACATCGAGTTCACGGGAGACATCCAGCGCACCAACACAACCAACCTGCCAGCTATCACACGCAGCCTTACCGTCGACGGTATGGGCTTCAAGCTCGACTTCCGCAACAACGGGGCCAACACGGCCATCAACAGCTATGGCTTCAGCCTGGCGGCGGCTCCGGCAGCCGGTGCGACCTTCACCGTGGACAACCTCGTTGTCGTCAAAACCAATGTCGGAACTACTGCGGCAAATCAGAGAGGCGGCCATTTCATCGGGGCCTCGGCAGGCAATGGCACCAATTGGACCGTCAACCTCAACAACACGACCGCTCCCACATCAGGCCCGGAAGCGCCTTTCTGCGGCATCATCAACGCACCGCAAGCCACGATGAACGTGACCGGCGAGCTCGACTGGTACAGCGGCGCTGCGGACGTCACCACCGTACTCGTTATGCGGCAATACTATTCCGGCCCTGACACCGTGGTGAACCTCGTGGGCCACGTGGGCTTGAGCTCCACCACCGACTTCATCAACTACAGCGCAACGAGAAACATGAACGTCTTCTCAGTGACCGACGGCGCACAGGTGTTTGTCAAGACTGAGAATGTGGGAACTTCTAACGCTATTAACATGAACCTCGACACTAATGCGGCTTCCAGGGTTGAGTTCCTGGTATACGATGCAGGCACTTCCTTGACAGTTCACGGCAACGGTCGCGGGACGGGCAATTCTGCCGGCCTGGTCTCCATCACGGCAGCTACGGGCACAGGAACATCTGCCACGTCACCCAGCGCCAAGTTTGAGGTGAAGGGCGGTGCCACCGCCGAGTTCTGCAACCTCGCCCAGAACAACGGGCAGCCCGCTTTGGTTATTCAGGGTTCCTGGACACAGTTCGTCGCCGATGGCGAGGGCACCTCGCTTCTTTTCGAGAACTGGGGGGAAAGCGACAACAACGGCGCGATGATACGTTACTACGCGGGTTCGAACAATGCAGAGTTCAGGGCCTCCAACAACGCCGAGCTCAGCCTTATCAGGCACGCAAGCACCTCTACCAACAGGGCCCCTGCCCTGCGCGTCAACGGCACCGACGCTGGTTTCTATGCCGAAAGCGGCGCGACCATCAGTATCATCAACGAAGGCTCTGTGAGCTACACGCGCAACAACAACCAGGGTATCGAATTCAATCAAAACGGCTGGACCTTCGACGTTTCCGGTTACCATACCTCCATCGAGCTCATCGCAAACCTTGGTGTGGCGATTGGCGGCAACCGAAACAACGGCACTATATCGATAGGCGAGGACTCGATCTTCGTAGGACGTGGCTGGGGTGAAACAGGTACGGGTGCAACCACCAATTGTCCCATCGATGCGGGTACGAACCTGACCTTCGAGGCCACACGGCCGCTCTTCTTCGACTTGGCGACCCTCAACCCCGACAACCAGGCAAGCGCCATCAACTGCGGCAATAACTCCCGCTTCGTCCTCACGAACTCCGACCTTGCGGTATGGGGCAACTCCCAGAGCCGCCTGACTGCCGCGGCGGGTAACGCCGCCAACAGCTCGAACGACCCGAACGAGGGCACCCCTTACAAGTCGTGGAGCATCCTGTCGTCCCTGACTTTGACAGGAAACAACTTCAACGGGACCTTCGCGACTGCGGACAGGCCCTACATCGACAACACGGTCGACAACTTCGGCACCCAGGGCACCTGGCCCTACCGCCGTGTCTCGATGAACAACGCCAACCCGCATATAAACGATTTCATCCCGGCGACCAATGCCGACAAGTACGTCCGCGCCTTCGCCACCGTGCCTGAGGGCCTGGACTACGACGGCCGCCCCGCCTGGGACGACGAAGTCATCGCGCTTTGGAACATCACGCGCGACGGGAACACCATGCAGTCGGGCCCCGGCCAGTCGAACTCGGTGCGCTATGAGGACTACTACGAGGTGGAGACCGATGTGGGCACCTTCGAGGGCGTCGTGCGCTACAGCGACGGCGAGCTCCTGCACACCGGCGACGTCTACGAGATAACCGAGGCCTGGCGCGGGGAGGAAGACCCGGCGCGCCGGCACATGGCCCAGCCCGAGGACATCACGAGCGGGACCGTCACCGTCATGGACGTCCTGCCTCCGGTCCCGGCAGAGCTTGTCTCGCCGAACGAGAAGCTGTGGGTCGGCATCACTTCTGAGGTTACCGGCACCTGGACCGAAGACCAGGCCGCAGCCGAGCCCCACAACCCCGAGGCGGCCGAGAAGCTCTATGCTGTGGTGAACTCCGCCGACAACATCATCATGGACGGCGCCGAGCCCCTCTACGGCACCTTGGAGCCCGGCGGCACCTGGACCTACACCTTCACCGAGGCCGCACTGGCCAGCTTGAAGGAGGGCGACAAGGTCTATTTCATCCTTGAGGACGAGAACGAAAACGCCAACCCGATAGTAGACACCCCCATACACGACACCACCATGCTGGCGGCACCCTACCTGACGGTGTCCGTCCCTGCCCTGGCCCTGCTGCACGACGACGCCTATATCGGCCGGGAGCGGGCGGCAGAGGTAGCCGACATGGGGCAGAACAGCCCCGAGCAGTTCATGGAGCTCAAAGGCCTTATCAACGCCCGCGCAGAGAAGCTGACCGCGACCAGCCTGGGCACCGGCGTCTCGGTGACCTCGGTCACCCCGCCGTGGAACGAGCCTTCCTATTACGACCGCGACGCCTTCACGCTTGACGACTGGCCCTTGGGCGAGGACTACCGGGTGCGGTATGAGGCAGACGACGACAAGTCCCTCAACAACACCGGCACCGTGACGGTGCTGCCCTTCGACCAGGCCGCAAAGCTCATCGGCGCCAACCACTTCGAGATAACGGTCAACAACGCCTCTGCGCTCATGGCCCGCCCGGCCGTCGAGCGCGACCCGCAGCTTATCGCGCTTGCCGAGGCCATGGCCCGCGACGCCGCAGGCGAGGACTTCGACGCAGCTAAGGTCGAGGTCTTGAGCGTGGCCATCCCCGCCGACCCGACCGTGGGGGAGAGCTATGACGTGACCTTCAAGGTCATGGGCTCGGGCACGAACCCCGACAAGGACCACAAGGTGACCATCAAGGCATACATCACCGACGGCGCAACTCCGGTGCTCATGGTCACGTCGCCTGTGCTTGTCTGGCTGGGCGACCCGGCGGACATGCCGCAGGACGGCTATATCCTGCCTGACGCCTACGACCCGAAAGACTACGTCACGGCCTTCTTCTCCGACGAGGCAGGTGCCGCCGACATCACCGACGCGGTCACCTTCGACGACAGCAAGGTGGACCTGGGCCGGGTCGGGGCCTACCCGGTCGTGTACTCGGTCACGAACTCCGACGGCAACTCGACCACCGCGACCGGCGTTGTGGCCGTGGGCACCTTCGTAGCCGACGACAACTACCTGCTCGGTGCCACGAGCTTCGTTAAGCTCATGGACGAGGCGGACGCAAGCGAGGCCGCCGTCATAGACGACGCCCGGGCGCAGGCCTACCTGATAGACCAGGCTGCGACAAACGGGCTCGTCCCGGTTGATGTCATGCTCGTTTCCGCCGGCGGTTATGCGGCCGGCTGCGCGGAGGGCACCTACCCGGTGACCCTAGGCGTCGTCGCCCCGAGCGGCGGCCCGGCAACGAGCCTTGAGACGACTGTCGACGCAGTCGTGACCGACCGCGACCGGCTCACCGACAAGAACGCTTCCGACACCAACATCCGCTACACCATCGCAGCCAGCGACGTGGCCGACCTCCCGGTCTCTGAGGCCCCCAACTATGCAGGCACCAGCGACGACGTGCAGCTCAAGCTCATCAACGCCTCCCTGGCAAGCGCCTGGAAGCTCATGGACACGGCGACACCGCTCAACGCCACCGACTTCCCCCTGGCAACGCTTGGCGATGCCGGCGTCTTCGTCAAGGAGAACAACATCCCGGCCACCGGCGGGCGGGCCAACCAGGCCTGCACGGTGGTCTTCGGCATCGTGGGCTACGAGGACATCGACGTCACGGTGACCTACCTGCTCTCCGGCACGCCCCCGACAATCACCTTCGACGAGGCGCCCCTCATCGTCGCCTACGACCCCAGCGCCTCGGCCCACGACCTCAGCCCTGCCGAGATAAAGGCGAAGCTGGTGGCATGGGACCTTGAGGACGGCGACCTGTGGGACGACGTCACCTTCACCGTCAACGGCTCTGCCACGGCCACGATCAACACGGGCAACCCGGCGGTGTACTCGGTCACCTACGCGGTCACGGACTCTGACGGCATGGCCGCCACCGAGGCCACCCGCGCCATCGTCATACAGGACGGGCGCTACATGATAGGCACCGATGTCATCATCGGCGCCAAGAACTTCGTCATGAGGCAAAGCACCGTCCAGGGCGGCGCCCCCGAGGTGTTGAGCGCGTCCTTTGCCGAGGCCTACCTCATCGACGGTACTGCTGCCGGCATGCCCACTGTCGCCAACTTCGACACGAGCGGCTGGGTACAGGAGGCCGACCCCGACGTCTACGACTTCGACTTGGTGGTGGACGGCTTCCCCGACCAGGTGAAGGCCATCACCGGCACCGTCACCGATGCCGACTATATATCGCCGACCACGAGGACCACCCTGTATGTCATGACCGCCAACGACTTCACCGTGAACCTCTCCCGGGCCCAAGAGCTCGTGGACGCGGGCCTGGCAAACTCCCTGCCTATAGAGGCCCAGGTCATGGTCTATTCGCTGGTTGACGGCATTCCTGCGGCCACACCCCAGCTCGCCTCCAACGGCGGATTCAGGGCAGAGGTCAACGCCGACCCGGGTTACCCGCTTGAGTTCGGCGCACGGACTTCCTCCGGGCCGGTCAGCGGCGTGCATGTGAATTCTTACGGCATAGTGTCCCAGGGCGAGCCGCCGGTCGTCACCGCCTTGACCCCGCTTGAGGTCTGGGTGGGCGACCCGGGCATGATGCCGACAAACGCCATCTCGCCGAGCAGCTACTTCGACCTCTACGAGGTCAGTGCCACCGATTTCGAGGATGGGGACTTCGACCCGAGCGATATCACGGTCACCTACCTTATCCCTGCAAGCGGGCCTGACCTGACAACACCGGGCATCTACACCCTGATGTTCTCCGTCACGGACTCGGACGACAACGTCGGCGAGGCCACCCGTGCTGTCATCGTCAACGACGGCACCATGACCGTGGGCGAGGGCCGGGTGCTCTCGGCCAAGTCCTTCGTGACCAAGACCTCCGACGTGAGCACTGTCCCGGCCAACCTTGAGGCCGAGGCCTTGGCCAAGAGCAACGCACGGCTCTTCGACGGCAGCGACGGCAGCCGCATCGAGCTGGGCGACGGCACGCTCGACAGCGTCAACCTGGGCATGCCCGCCTATGGCCCGATGGCCGGCGACTACGACATCACCATCACCGCCATCGACGCCCTGCCCGAGGGCGCCTCCGGCACCATCGACAAGACGGTGCTCGGCAAGGTCGTCGACGCCGACGTCCTGTTCCCCGAGATATCGTCGCCCTACGGCCCGGACACCTATGTCTGGGGCACGCACGCCGACCTGCCGCGCAACGAGGCCATATCGGCGGCCCTGGCCGGCGATTCCGGCGTGCTTGACGCCCTGCTCGCAGGCTCCCTGACGGCCCTGCCCGGCGGCGGGGTGGACGACCCCGGGCTCAAGGTCGTTGACAGGGACGGCTTTATCGACATATTCTCCGGCCCCGATGCAGGGAACCCGGAATACCTGGGCATCTACTACTTCACCGTGAGCGCGATGGACGGCACGAGTCCCATCGAGCTCACCATCAACGTGTGGGAGGGCCCCCGGCCCGACATCGCCGTCGAGAAGGACCCCCCGGTAGTGCTGAACTATCCTCAGCTCAGAGCGCCGGGCAACGAATGGATGACCGGCCCTGACGGCTTCGTGTCCTACGAGCGCCTTATCGAAGGCGTGCTGGTCCATGAGGACAGGGACGGCATGCCTTATGCCGACTACGAGGTCGACTTGAGCGAACCCGACAACCTCACGACTGCCTTCCACGGCCCCCTGAACCCGCCCGCCAACCTCAAGATCGAGATATTCGACGTGAGTGACGGCGGCCCGGGCACGCTCGTTCCCGGCATCCCGACCGCTTCGGGCACGACTGGTGCCTACAAGGTGGTCTACACCTACACCAACCAGGACTTCAACCAGGTCATGGACTCGCGCCTCTTCGTCCGCGAGCACTACACAGGCGAGACCGCCTGGAGCGAGGGCTACCTCATCCGTGCGCTCTCCTTCGTCATCCGCTCCTATGACGTGATCCCCTCGCGCGAGGCGGAGCAGATAAGCGATATGTCCGAGTCGGCCTTCTGCTGGGACTATGACGGCAACCCGCGCCCGGCAAGCGTTGCGAGCACGGGCGGCTATGCGCCCTCCGCAAACGACTACCCGGTCATCATCCAGGCCGTGCCGCACCCGGCAACGACCAAGAGCATCACGGCCAAGGTCGTTGACGCGGGTGACCCCGACAACCAGAGGCCGGGCGACACCCACGGTGACAACGGTGCCACCTGCATGGTCATCGGCACGAACTTCCGCATGAACACCGTTGACGCGGAAGAGCTCGCCTCCCTCGGCGCGTCGGACTTCGCCGCCTTCGAGAAGATGATCGTCGGCACCGACCCGCTCAGCGACACGGGCCTTGCCAACATGGAACTGTGGCACCGCGGCGACTACGCCCCGGCCAACATGGTCAACCGCCACCTCGACGACGAGGACGGCTTCATTGCTGCGGCTGGCTCCCTTGTTGACGGCGACAGCTTCACCCTGACGCTGCGCTGCGGCCAGGACGACGCTGCCAAGACCACCATCACGCTCTTCGTGGACAACGGCCTGCCACCTGTCATCTATGCCCCCGAGGTACGCATCATCTGGGTGGGCGACCCGGCCGACATGCCGGTCGGCGCCATCATGGCAGACGACTGGCTGTCCAGCAACGGGCGTCCCTACGACGTCACGGCAGACGACGACTACCCGCCCTTCGAGGGCCTGACCGACTTCATCCTGGTGGGCACGGTGGGCGCCGACGGCACCTTCACCGAAAGCGACCCGGTTACCGACACCGACCCGGTTGACCTGGGCGTCCGCGACGTGTTCCAGCCCTTCGCCTACTCGGTCACCGATGCCGACTACAACACGACCACCCGGGAAGTACAGGCCCTGGTGACCAAGAACGCCACCCTTGACGGCGACTACCTGATTATGGCCTACAGCTTCGTCGAGACGGTCAAGAACGTCGACACGAGCGATGCTGCGGTGCTTGACCTGGCCGCCGCCAATGCCTGGAGGCTCCGCAACAGCTCCGAGACTTCCGACCCGCTGCCCTGGCCGGTCGACAACCTCTTGCAGGTGACGGCCCTCGGCGGCTACCAGGCCGCAGAAGGCGACTACGACATCCAGGTCGGCATCGAGCCTGAGCCGGGCTTCTACGGCGGCATGAACCCCATCGGCGTCGTTGGCAGGGTGGTCGACCTTGACGAGATCGCCCGCGACTTCGTCGGCGATGCCCATATCCGCTACACGGTCGCAGCCAACCATGTGGCCATCAGCTACAACGACGCCGTCGAGTTCTGCGTCGGCGCCGGCGACCCCGTGGTGGACGCCTACCTCATCGACCGCGCCCTGGCCCAGGCCTGGGAAATCGACGGCGCCATCGGCCCCTGGGACGTTGAGGTCGTGAGCAGCGAGATCGGCGCTTCCGGCCCGGTGGAGACGAACACGGAATACGAGGTCGTGTTCGCGCCGAAGGGCTATCCCGGCATCTTTGTCACCGTGATATTCCGCACCGACGAGGGCAACCCGCCGGTCATCACCTTCGACCCTGTCGACGGCTATCCCCTGGTGTTCCCGAGGACTGCCGCAAGCAACATCCTTTCCCTTGACGACCTGCGGCTCCACATGACGGTCACCGACGTCGAGGACGACATGGCGAACATCGACCTTCTGGCAATGACCGAGGTCAGCGACGCCGATGGCAATCCTTTGATGATCGATACGAGCTCGGTCGGCGTCTACCAGGCCTACTACTACGTTGAGGACTCCGACGGCAACCCGGCTTCTGCCGCGCGTGCCATCATCGTCGACGACGGGCGCTATACCGTTGACACCATGGACGGCACCATCATCGGTGCCCGCGACTACGTCATCAGGAGCGCCGACGTCGACGGCACCGAGGCCCAGGCCATGGCGCTGTCCTATGCCGAGGCCTTCGACATCTCCGGCGAGCCGCTTGATGTCGCCTGGACAGGCGCGCCTGCGGGCTATGTGGCTGCTGCCCCGGTTGGCGACTACGACATCACCTGGGAGGTTCCCGGGCGCATGGCCACCAAGGACATCGTCGCGCACGTCATCGACGCTGACGTCATCGACATGGGCGACAAGGATGCAAGCTACGCGCTTGTGGCCAACCACTTCCGTGCCAACCTCATGGAGGCCCAAGACATCCTCGACAATGCCATGCAAAGCTACATCGACTGGGCCCAGGCCCGGGTCATCCCGCTTGTGCCGGGCCTGCCCGTGCTTATGCCGCTTGTGGAGGATACCGGCAACTTTGCCGCCGCCCTCGGTACCTACCCCATTACCTTCCGCATCGACACCATTCCGGCAGATATGCAAAGCGCGACCATAGACGGCCTGGTCACCCAGGGCGAGCCGCCGGTCCTCATGGTGGATACCCCGATAGAGATATGGATAGGCGATGCCTCGCTGCCGCAACCGGCGGGCTCCGTCCTGCCCGGCGACTACACCGACCACCTCTTTAGAGTCACGGCGACTGACACCGAGGACGACGCCGCGGGCATCCCGCTCGTGGTCGAGTTCACCGACGACGCGACGACCGGCCCGCTCGACAAAACCACGGTCGGGCGTTATGTGGTGCACTATTCTCTCACCGATTCCGACAGCAACACGGTTGAGGCCTCGCGCGTCATCGTGGTCAACGACGGCCGCTACACGGTGGGAGACGGGCGCATCCTCATCGCCAACGCCTTCGTGACGCTTCTCTCAGACGTGGCGCCCCCCTTTAGCCAGGACATCCTCAACAAGTCGGGTGCCGCCCTCTATGACGGCACGACCGGCGAAGAAGTGCTGCCGAGCGGCATTTTCGTCTACAACGACGGCGGTTACAGCCCGATGGTGGGCAGCTACGACATCGTAGTCCGTGCCGAGGATGACCCGAGCGGTTACCTCGACCATGCCATCACCGGTGTGGTGATCGATGCGGACTTCCTCGACTTTGGCCCGGGCGACCCCGACAAGGACAACTACTACGCATACGGCAACGACATCACGCTGCGTATCGGCGAGGCTGAGGCCATCCTGGCCGCCGCCGACCCGACTGCGGCTCTGCTTGATGCCCTGGGTGCCGGTGCCCTCAAGACCACGCCGATCGGCAGGGTGGAGGTCCTTGACCCGACCCTGGCCGACGATGGCGGCTTCATGGCCGTGCAAGGCTTCTATACCGTGGTTGTGACGGCGGAAGACCCCGACGAGATGGCCCGCGTCGAGCTCACCATCCAGGTGACCAACGGCGCGCCGCCGACGATAACTGCCGACCCCATGCCGCTTGAGGTCGCAGCCGACCTCATGAGCACGGAGGCCGCCACCCGCGACATGCTCATGAAGGGTGTCAAGGCGACTGACGACGAGGACGGCGACATCACCGACTGGGTTGTCATCAACCCGGATGCCGACGGCGCAGAAGTGCTGCCAATGATTCCGCTGAACGCGGCTTCGGTGACCCCAATCACCTACTATGTCATGGATTCCGACGGCAACAGCGACGAAGTGACACGCGCCTTCATCGTCAACGACGGTTCGATTGTCTTTGACGACGACTACGTCATCCAGGCAAGCTCCTTCATCATCCAGTCCGCCGATGTCATGGCGAACAGCCCGGCAGAGGCCATGTCCCAGATAATGGACCTCTCCAAGGCCCAGGCCTGGAAGGTCGACGGCACCCCGGCAACGGCCTTTGTCCTGGCCGACGGCGGCTACTGCGCCGACCCGGCCGACTACCATCCGACGATCGGCATACAAGAGTGGGCAGCCCTGACCAAGGACATCACCGCCCGCGTGCTGCCCGAGGGCGTCGCGGCCGGCAACGGGGACGTCTATTCCATCACGGCATCCGACTTCCGCATCAACATCGCCGACGCGCTTGCCCTGCAAGAAATGGCGGCAGACCCCGACTACAACCCCGAGTTCCTGAGCCGCGCAAGCACGACAAGCTTCCTGCGCACCGGTTCCGTGCTTGAGTACGGCGGCACCCCGGTGCTCGTGTCCGACGGCGGCTTTGCGACGGCCGACTTCGCCCGCGAGGGCGAGCCGGGCTACCCGACCATTGTCCCGATAACCTTCTGGGTGGACGAGGACCACACGGCCACGGTAACCATCAATGCCATCGTGTCGCAGGGCAACCATCCCGAGATATCCCTGCCGCCGATGCGCGTCATTTGGACGGGTGCCGCGGCCGACCAGCCGGCAGGTTCGTTCCTGCCCGAGGAATGGGACTATGTCTGGGGCCCGACCTACACGAGTGACGACAGCGTCATGGCCGACGACTTCGAGGACGGCGACCTGACCGACCTCCTGCTTTGGGGCGCCTATGACGCTTCCGGTGGCTTCGTCGAGATGGCAGATCCCCTCGACTTGAGCCGGGTCGGCTTCCAGACGGTCGTCTACTCGGTCACCGACTCCGACGGCAACACCACCGAGAAGGCCGCAAAGGTCCTCATCAACGACGGGCGCTTCGTTATCGACGGCGACTATGCCGTCGAGGCGCTTGACTTCGTCATGCTGGCCCGCGACGTGACGGGCACCGACGACGAGATACTGGCGGCTGCCAAGGCCCATGCCTGGCGCATCGCCGCCAACGACCCGGCCGACGAAGCGCTGCTTCCCATCGCGGTCGACAACCTGCTCGCCGTGAAGGACAATGCCGGCTATTCGGCAACGCCTGGGGCCTACGCGCCGATACAGATAGGCATATCGGGCCCCGAGCCCGGTTACAGCGGCGACCCGGTCCGCGAGGTCACGGGCATCGTCATCGACGGCGACGTGATAGGCGACGACATGGACGGCGACACCCGCTATATCGTGGTGGCCTCCCATGCGCGTATCACCATTGCCGAGGCTCCCGACTATGTGGGCTTGAGCGACGAGGCAAAGGCCCTCCTTATCGAGCGTGCCGCTGCGGTCTCCTTCGAGATTGCGGCAGCCCTGGCCGATTGGGACGTTGACGTGCTTGAGAACGAGATCGGCGATGCCGATCACCCGATAGCCCGCGACGCCGAGTACCTGGTCACCTTCATCCCGGCCGGGCAGCCCGACATCCGCGCCACCGTCACCTTCACCATCGACAACGGCAACGACCCGGTCATCGAGTTCACGCAGGCCCCGCTCGTCCTTGAGCAGACGCCTGAGTCCTATCTGCTGACCGATGCCGACCTGAAGGCCTTCATGACCGTCATGGACGTCGAAGACGGCGACCTGTGGGATGAGACCACGGTCGAGGTCGCGGGCGGCGCCCAGCTCGACCAGCACAAGATCGGGGTGTGGCAGGTGACCTACACCGTGACCGACTCCGACAACAACACCGTGTCCGCCTCCCGCGCGGTCGTCATCACCGACGGGCGCTTCACCATCGACGACATGGACGACATCATCATCGGCGCACGTGACTACGTCATTGCCAGCGCCGACGTCGACGGCACCGAGGCCCAGGCCATGGCGCTGTCCTATGTCGAGGCCTACGATATCTCCGGCGAGCCGCTTGACGTGACCTGGACGGGTGCGCCTGCGGGTTATGTGGCAGGTGCCGAGGCCGACGACTACCCGATAACCTGGACGGTGCCCGGACGCGACACCACCAAGGATATCACCGCATACGTGCTCGATGCCGACGTGATAGACGCAGGCGGCAAGGACTCAAGCTACGCGCTTGTGGCCAACCACTTCCGCGCCAACCTGCGCGAGGCGGCCGAGATACTTGCCGGTGCCCCGCAAAGCTACATCGACTGGGCCCGTGCCCGGGTTATCCCGCTTGTGCCGGGCCTGCCCGTGCTTTTGCCGCTTGTGGAAGACACCGGCAATTTCGACGCTGTGGCGGACACCTATCCTGTCACATTCAGCATCGACACCATCCCGGCAGATATGCAGAGCGCGACTATAGACGGCCTGGTCACCCAGGGCGAGATGCCGGTCCTTACCGTGAAGACCCCGGTTGAGATATGGGTCGGCGACGCATCGCTGCCGCAACCGGCGGGCTCCATCCTGCCGAGCGCCTACACTGACGACCTTTACGCCGTCACGGCCACCGACGTGGAGGACGGCGACCTGATCGACTTCGTCGTGGTGACCCCCGACGCGGCGACTGGCCCCGTTGACACGGGTACGGTCGGGCGCTATGTGGTGCACTATTCCGTGACCGATTCCGACGACAACACCGTCGAAGGTTCGCGTGTCGTCGTGGTCAACGACGGCCGCTACACAGTGGGCGACGGCCGCATCCTCATGGCAAACTCCTTCGTGACCCTTGTGAAGGACGTTGCGGCTCCCTACGACCAGGATATCCTTGCCAAGTCGAACGCCGCGCTCTATGAGGGCGACACCGGCGAGGCGGCATCGGTCGCACCCTTTGTTGCAAGCGACGGCGGCTACGGCCCGGTTGCGGGCAGCTACGGCATCACGGTCCGCGGCAACGACGACCCGAGCGGCACCCTTGACCGCGCCATCACCGGCGTGGTCGTCGACGCGGCCTTCATCGATTCGGGCCCCAACGACCCCGACAAGGACAACTACTACGTATTCGGCAACGACATCACGCTGCGCACCGGCGAGGCCGAGGCCATCCTGGCCGAGGCTGACCCGACCGTGGCCCTGCTTGAGGCCCTGGGCGCCGGCGCCTTGAAGACCACGCCGACCAGCATGGTCGAGGTGCTCGCCCCGACCCTGGCCGACGATGGCGGCTTCATGGCCGCGCAAGGCACCTATACCGTGGTCGTGACGGCGGAAGACCCCGACGAGATGGCCCGTGTCGAGCTCACCGTCCAGGTGACCGACGGCGCCGCACCGACGATAACCGCCACCCCCACGCCGCTTGAGGTCGCAGCCGACCCGGCGAGCACGGATGTTGCGACCCGCGACATGCTCATGGAAGGCGTTGTGGCCGACGACGACGAGGACGGCGACATCACCGACTGGGTCGTTGTCAACCCGGATGCCGACGGCGCAGAAGTTCTGCCGACGATTCCCTTGAATGCGGCTTCGGTGACCCCGGTCACCTACTTCGTCACCGACTCCGACGGCAATACCGCCCAGGTGACCCGTGCCTTCATCGTCAACGACGGCTCTATAGCCTATGACGACAACTACGTCATCCAGGCAAGCTCCTTCATCATCCAGTCCGCCGATGTCGTGGCAGGCACCACAGCCCAGATAATGGACCTCTCGAAGGCCCAGGCCTGGAAGGCCGACGGAACCCCGGCAACGGCCTTTGTCCTGGCCGACGGCGGCTACTCCGCCGTCCCGACCGACTACCACCCGACGATCGGCATACAAGAGTGGGCAGCCCTGACCAAGGACATCACCGCCCGCGTGCTGCCCGAGGGCGTCGCGGCCGGCAACGGGGAGCTCTACTCCATCACGGCATCCGACTTCCGCATCAACATCGCCGACGCGCTTGCCCTGCAGGCGAAGGACATGCCTGCCTACGGCGACGAGTTCGTTGCGCGCTCGGGGGCGGCAAGCTTCCTGCGCACCGGCTCCAACCTCGCGTCGGACGGCACTCCGGCCCTCACCGACGACGGCGGCTTTAAGACGGCCGACTTCGCCCGCGAAGGCGAGCCGGGCTACCCGACCGTCGTCCCGGTCACCTTCTGGGTGGACGAGGACCACACGGCCACGGTGACTGTCAACGCCATCGTGTCGCAGGGCAACCATCCCGAGATATCGCTGCCGCCGATGCGCGTCATATGGACGGGAGACGCGGCCGACAAGCCGGCAGGCGCAGTCCTGCCCGCCGAGTGGGACTACGTGTACGGCCCCGGCAACACTCCCGCCGTCACGGCCACCGATGTCGAGGACGGCGACCTGACCGCGCTTCTGGTCTGGGGCGTCCCTGACGCATCCGGCGACTTCGTCGAGAAGGCCGACCCCATCGACATGGGCCGGATCGGGTTCCACACGATTGCCTATTCCGTGACCGACTCCGACGGCAACACTGCCGTCAAGACTGACAGGGTGCTGGTCAACGACGGGCGCTTCGTCATCGACGGCGACTACGCCGTCGAGGCCCAGGACTTCACCATATTGGCCCGCGACGTGACGGGCACCGACGCCGAGGTGCTGGAGGCCGCCCAGGCCCATGCCTGGCGCATCGCCGCCAACGACCCGGCTGAGGAAGCGCTGCTTCCCATCGCGGTCGACCACCTGCTTGTCGTGAAAGACAATGCCGGCTACTCGTCTGCCCCGAAGGCCTACACGCCGATCCAGATAGGCATCTCGGCCGCCGAGCCCGGCTACAGCGGCGACCCTGTCCGCGACATCACCGGCACGGTTGTCGGCACCGCACCTCCCACGCTCACCGTGACGACGCCTGTCGAGGTCGCGATAGGGAGCACCTGGGACGAGGCAGCTGCTATGGACGGTGTCACCGCCACCGACGAGGGTGGCCGCGACCTCATCGACCAGGTCACCTATGCCCCGACCGACCCGGCGCGCCCAGTCGACACCTCCAAGGCCGGCATCTACCAGCTCACCTACGAGGTCTCCGACGTGAACGGCACGGCAACGGCCCAACGCAGCGTCATCGTCAACGACGGGCGCTACATCGTGGGTGCGGGCCGCATCATCCAGGCCAACTCCTTCATGATAAGGACCGTGGACGTCCCGGCCTCTGCCGCGGCCATCCCGGCGCATCTTTTGAGCATGACCAACGCCCGCCTCTTCGACGGCGAGACCGGGGAAGAGCTTCCCGCGTCGCTGCTGTCGGTTGCAGACACGGGCGGCTACACGAACGTCGTGGACAGCTACGACATAAGCATCAGCGCGCCGGACCTGCCCTCGGGTACGGTCACGGAGCTGGTGAAGGGCATCGTCGTTGAAGCCGATGCCCTGGCGAGCGCGCCGCTCGACCCCGACGACCCCTTCGGCCCGCGGATGTATGTCTTCGGCCAGAACGTCACGATGAAGGTTTCCGAGGCTGCCCTTATCGTCGCCCTGCGCCCGATGGACGCGGGCACGATGAGCCTGCTTGAGAACGACCGCCTGATATCTGACGACGCGCTTATCGAGGCTATCCTCGGCGGGGCCACCCTTGTCCACCCGGGCACGGGCGAGACCCTCAAGGATGTCAAGATAGTCGACGACGGCGGTTTTGCGGCAGAGCCCGGCAACTACGTCGTGAAGATATCTGACGCAGAAGGCTATGTCGAGATCACGCTCAACGTTGAAGTCGTCGAGGGCGAGCCCCCGACGATCACCCCCCAGCGCCCGGTTGTCGTCCCGGTGTCCTCGACCCCGGGCAACCTCACCGACGCCCAGAGGATTGGCACCTCGACTGCCTATGACGCCGAGGACGGCGACCTCACCAGCCAGATCACCGTCGAGGGCGACGTGCCCGGCGACGTGCCCGGCATCTACAAGGTCGCCCTGCGCGTCGTGGACTCCGACGGCAACGAGGCCATAGAGTACACCGCGGTAGTGGTCGACGACGGCAGCTTCGTCTTCGGCGAGGACTACATCCTGTCTGCCTACGACTTCACCATCGCCGCGGCAGACGTCGATACCGCAGGCCTTAGCGCTGCGGCCGTGGAGGGCCAGATGGCCCTGATGTCCGCGGAAGACCAGATAATCCTGCACTCGATGGCAGTCGCCGCCAGCTTCGACGGCACGCCAGCCTCTGTCATGGTCGCCGACCAGGGCGGCTACACCAACGCCGCCGGTGAGTACCACCCGGTGATAGCGGTGGTGGAAGAGCCCGCGACGACCAAGGAGATAACCGCGACCGTCACCGAGCCCGAACCCGAGGAGTACGACCGCTTCGCAGTCAACTTCGACCCGAACGGCGGCACCCTGACCGGGCCTGCGGTGATCTACGTGCAGGAGCCTGCGACGACCTTGAGCTACCTGCCCAGCTCGCCTGTGCGCGAGGGCTACACCTTCGTGCACTGGGCCACCACGCCCGAGGGCGGCACCGAGTTCACCGTGGATACGCCGGTCTTGAGCGACATGACCGTCTACGCCCAGTGGACCAAGCTCCCCGACCCGCCCGCGCCCGAGCCCACGCCTCCGACCCCGCCGACGCCGACGCCGGTCGAGCAGCCGAAGGCAGGCCCGAAGACGGGCGACGACACCAACGCGTGGAGCCTGCTGCTCCTCATGGCCGCGAGCGCAACCGCGCTCGGCGCGGGGGCACTCTACCGCCGCAGGTCGCTGAAGGCAGACAAGGAGGACTGCTAGACATAGTTTGTATTCCCACGGCCGATGAAGGGGCCTGAAACGACTCCTACCCTACCTTTTTAGTTCGTTTCAGGTCCCAAAGCCTGGCCTTGAAGTGTGAGGGCTTCCTGCAAGGGCATCCCGTTTCCTTGCAGGAAGGCCGCCTCAGGCGATACCCTGCCGCCTGAGGCGGCCTATTCCTATCGTCATTGGGTGACAGGGGGACGGTGACAGGGGGACGGGGCGTTTGTCACGTTTTGATAAACATGCCTATCCCTGAGTACACCAAAACGTGACAAACGCCCCGTCCCCCTGTCACCCACTCCTGTTAAGAAGCCAAAGGAAACGTGGAAGCTATACGGCCCCTTGTCACACTTGGCCCCCTGTCCCCATGAGTTGTCAGCTGCTTCTTTTCCCGGTTGCGTACAGGACTGTGATATACTGGGTAGTGCTTTAGCACGATACCGTTATGGAGTGCAAGGCACAACCAAAGGGAGCGCTCAAGGGGAGCGCAAGAAGGAGGGAAGAAGTATGAAAAGGAAGTTAATCACGACGATAGGCCTGGGCCTCGCTTTTTGCCTGGCGGTTTTCATGCTGGCAGGGTGTGGCGGCACACAGGGTGGCGGGGGCACAGCGGCAGAGCGCTCGGCCCTGATCGTCGGGTTCGACCAGGATTTTCCGCCCTACGGCTATGTGGGCGACGACGGCGAGTTCACCGGATTCGACCTCGACCTCGCCAAAGAGGTGTGCGACCGCCTTGGCTGGGAAGTGGAGTACAAGCCCATCAACTGGGATACCAAGGATCTTGAGATATCCAGCGGCGCAATCGACTGCATCTGGAACGGTTTTACCATCCAGGGACGCGAAGACGACTACACCTTCACCAGTCCCTACATGGACAACAGCCAGGTCATTGTCGTAAAAGCTGATTCGGGCATCAAGGCGCTCGGCGACTTGTCCGGCAAGACAGTCATGGCACAGGTTGACAGCGCGGCCTTCTACCTCCTTGAGGCGGACGGCGACCAGGGGGAATTGGCAGCGACCTTCGGGAAGCTGATGACCGTCGCCGACTACAACAGCGCCTTCATGGAGCTTGAGAGCGGGACGATCGACGCGGTTGCCATGGACCTGCCGGTTGCGCGGTTCCAGGTCGTCGGCAAGGAGAGCACCTTCCTCATCCTTGAGAGCGACCCGCTTTCCTCCGAGCACTATGGCGTCGGCTTTCTGAAGGGCAATACCGAGCTGCGCGACATAATCGAGGACACCCTGAGGGAAATGGTGGCCGACGGCACGGTCGAGAAGATATGCAAGGCATATGCCGACCAGGGCATCAGCTACGACATGTGGATACTGCGATAGCCTGATTTCTGCCGGGAAGGGGGGTGCTGCCACAGGCCCCCCGCCCCCGCTTCCGCTGTCGCGGGCACCCTCTCTTTGAAAGGCGGCGCATGGAGCTTTCTACCATGCTGGCGATGCTCGGATCGGGCTTTCTCGTCAGCTTGCAGATATTCTTCCTCACCCTGCTCGGGTCGCTGCCGCTCGGCCTTGTCGTCGCCTTTGGACGCATGAGCACGTTCAAGCCCCTCTCGCTGCTGGTCCAGTTCTATATCTCCATCATGCGGGGGACCCCCCTGATGCTCCAGCTTATGGTGGTCTATTACGTGCCCTATTTCGGGTTTGGCGTCTCGATGGGGGACGGATACCGCTTCACGGCGACCATCATTGCGTTCATCATCAACTACTCGGCCTATTTCGCCGAGATATACCGCAGCGGCATCCAATCCATCCCCCGCGGGCAGTATGAGGCATCCGGCGTGTTGGGGTACTCGCAGGCACAGACCTTCTTCATCGTCATCTTCCCGCAGGTCGTCAAAAGGATACTGCCACCGGTGACGAACGAGGTGATCACGCTTGTGAAGGACACCTCGCTCTCGTTCGTGCTCAGCGTGCCCGAGATGTTCACGACGGCACGGGCCATCGCGGCGGCACAAAAGGCGATGACCTCCTTTGTGGTCGCCGGGGTGTTCTACTACCTGTTCAACCTTGTTGTTGCGGCCGCTATGAACCTCTTCGAGAAGAAGATGAGCTACTACCATGAATAGCCCGGCGAACACCCCCAGGCAGGTGAAGGGCCCGGCACGGGCGGCTATAGGCAATCTGGAACGGGCGGCCGCGAGCAGCCCAGCGCAGACGGACAGCCCGGCGCAGGAAAACGCCGCGCCCCTCCTGAGCCTGGAGCACATCCGGAAGAGCTTCGACGACGTATGCGTGCTGCAAGATATCAGCGTGCAGGTCTCCAAGGGGGAAGTGCTTGCAGTCATCGGGCCTTCGGGATCGGGGAAATCGACGCTCCTGCGCTGTGCCACGCTGCTTGAGAGCTTCGAGAGCGGACGGCTTTCCTATGGCGACCTCGTTATCGCCGAGGACAACGCCCAGGGACAGGCCGTCTATGCCTCGAAGCACGTGCAGAAGCAGGCAAGGGCGAGGTTCGGGCTCGTGTTCCAGAACTTCAACCTGTTCCCCCACTTCACCGTCATGCGCAACATCGCCTCTGCCCCGATGCGCGTGCAAAGGCGCCCCAAGGAAGAGGTCCATGAGCAGGCGCGCGCCCTCCTTGCGAAGATGGGCCTTTCCGGCAAAGAGGACATGATGCCCTGTGAGCTTTCCGGCGGGCAGCAGCAGCGCGTGGCAATCGCGCGTGCCTTGGCCCTGAATCCCGAGGTGCTCTTCTTCGACGAGCCCACCAGTGCGCTTGACCCGGAGCTTACGTGGGAGGTCTTGACGGTCATCCGCAACCTGGCGGCCGAGCACATGACCATGGTCATCGTCACCCATGAGATGTTCTTCGCCCGCGACGTGGCCGACCGCATCATCTTCATGGAGGACGGCGCCATCGTCGAGGAAGGCCGGGCAAGCGACCTCATCAACGACCCCCGCCACCAGCGCACCAAGGCCTTCCTTTCCACCTATGCTGCTAAAAGATAGACCAACCACCCAACGCAGGCCCTAGATCAGGTCCTCGAAGGCTTTCTGGGCGGCTCGCGCCATGTGCTCGTCGAGGGTGTTGTAGGCGTCGAGTATCCTGTCGCCTTCCTCGGTGAGGGTGGAGCCGTGTGCTCCGTCGCGGTTGAGCAGCTGCACGCCGAGCGCTTCTTCGGTGTCTTTCACGATACGCCATGCCTTGCTGTAGGCCATCCCCATGCCTTTCGCCGCCGCATTGAGCGATCCGGTGCTCCGTACCCCCAGGCAGAGGTCGGCAACGCCCCGGCCGAAGAGCGAGCCGCTTTCGCTTTCCGGGTTGGTGATGCTGATGCGAACGTTCGGCTGGAGTTTTGAAAGTTTACTCATGGCGGCATCTTCGTTCCTGTTGTGTTCCCCAGGCCCGCAGGCCCCTGACTCGCTGCATACCCTCACGACCCCAAAAACCGGAGGACTGCTTCCTTGACGTCGGCGGGGTCCGAGCCGACGACCTCGGTGAAACGGATCTCTGCCTCGTCGAGGGAAGCCAGGCCATCGGGGATATTGTAGCACGTCGACTCCTTCGCGATGAGGGCGTTCAGCGCGCAGTCGGTAAGGCATGAGGCCCCTTCCGGCAGGGCCCCGCCGGGCTCTATCCCGTGCAGGGCGCGGTACACGTTCGCGCCGAACTTCGCCCAATGGGCGGTCGCGGCGATGAGCACGGGGTTGTCGCCCCTCAGGCGCTCGGCCACCTGCCAGGCGACGGCGGTGTGCGGGTCGAGCAGGTAGCCGCAGGTGTCGAAGACCTGCCTGATGGCCGCAAGGCAGGCCGCGCTGTCGACGGAGTCGGCGGCAAAGTGCTGGCGCAGCTCGGCGAAGGTGCCTGCATCGACGCGGAAGGCACCGTCAACACGCAGGTCGCCCATCCAGGTGCGGACAGCCCCTGCGTCGCGGCCCGCCAGCTCGAAGAGCTGGCGCTCAAGGTTCGACGACACGAGGATGTCCATGGAAGGCGAGGGCGTGAGCACGAAGTCCCGGCCCGAGATGTCATAGGTCCCCGTGTTGATGAAGTCGGTGAGCACGCGGTTTTCGTTGCTTGCGCAAAAGAGCATGTCTATCGGGGTGCCGATGGACTTCGCATACCAGGCGGCAAGGATGTTGCCGAAGTTCCCGGTCGGCACGCACACGTCGATCGGCTGCCCGGGCGCAACCGCGCCGTCGCGCACCATGGCCGCATAGCTCGAAACGTAGTAGACGACCTGGGGCAGCAGGCGCCCCCAGTTGATGGAGTTCGCGCTTGAGAGGGCGACCCGCTCTTCCTCAAGCAGCGTGCGTGCGAAGCCCTCGTCGTTGAAGACGGCCTTTGCCACGGTCTGGCAGTCGTCGAAGTTCCCGTCCACGCCCCAGACCATGACGTTTGCGCCGGCCTGCGTGACCATCTGCCTGAACTGGATGTCGCTCACGCCGCCGTGGGGGTAGAGCACGCCGATGCGGATGCCCTCCTTGTCCTTGAAGCCCTCAAGGGCGGCCGAGCCGGTATCGCCCGAGGTGGCAACGAGTATCATAAAGCCGTGGTCGAGCTTCCCCTGCTCGGTGAGGCGCCGTGCGCTTTCGGCGAAGAAGAGCGGCAGGCACTGCAGGGCCATGTCCTTGAAGGCGCTCGTGGGGCCGTGCCACAGCTCCAGCAGATGGGTCTGGGCGTCGAGCGACACGATCGGGCAGATGTCCGCCTCGTCGAAGTTTCCCCCGTAGGCCTGCCCCATCAGTGCGTCGATGGTCGGGCCGGGCATATCGACCCCGAAAGCCTTGTAGACGAAGGCCGCGCGCTGCGCATAGGGCATGTCGCCGAGGGCCAGGATGTCGCCGAGGGGCAGTCTGGGCAGCTTTTCCGGCACGAAGAGCCCGCCGCCGTCTGCCAGCCCGCAGATGACCGCCTCGGTGAAGGGGATGGGCGCCCTGTGGAGCCCCCGCGTGTCGATATAGAGGTTGTCAGTCATCGAGATGTTCCTTCTGGTAATGTTCCTTCTGGTAAGGATGTGCGAGTATAATACCCCTATACTATGCACGAAGCAAAAGGAGGACAGGGTCGGCATGCGGAGGATTTCATGCAATACGCACTTGTGATCTTGGACGGGGCCTCGGGCGATGCGGTGCCGGAATTCGGGGGCAGGACGAGCCTTGAGGAAAGCGCGACGCCGAACCTCGACGCGCTCGCGCAGGCAGGCATGGTCGGCCTCATGCAGAACGTCCCGCCGCACATGGTAAGCGGCTCGGACGTGGCCTGCCTTTCCATCATGGGCTTTGACCCCGCGCTCTATCAAGTCGGACGCGGCGCCATCGAGGGGGCGGCCCTCGACATCGACCTGGCACCCGGCCAGGTGGCCTTCCGCATGAACCTCAGCTCGGTTGCGGACGGCATCTTGAAGAGCTATTCGACGGACAACCTCCCGACCGCCGACGGGCACGCGCTCGCCCTTGAGCTGAAGAGCGCCCTTGACGACGAGGCCTTCACCCTGTACCCCGGCATCTCGTTTCGGCAGGTGCTCGTCATGGAGAGGGGCACGCACGCGCTTGGCCTCGCCTACGGGCTGCCGCACGACAACGCCGGCCTCGATGTCAGCGAGGCCTTCAAGCCGAAGGCGCCCCCGGGCGACACGGCAGCGCAGCAGGTCGCCGACCTGCTGGTCGGGTACATGTGCGCCGCAAACGAGGTCCTTGCGAAAAGCCCGGTCAACGCCCGCCGCCTGTGCGAAGGGAAGCTGCCCGCGAACCAGGCATGGGTGTTCTGGCCCGGCATGAGGCCAGGCGCCATGAGGTCCTTCCAGGAAAGCTATCAAAAGACCGTCGCGCTGAACTCGGCGGTCGACCTGTTGGTTGGCCTCGCACGCATGACGGGTATGAGAGTGTACCGCTTCGAGGGTGTCACCGACGGGCCGACGAACGACTTTGCCGCACAGGCTGCCGGGGCCATCACGATGCTTGAGGACGGCAACGAGGTCGTGATCGTCCACGTCGAGGCCCCCGATGCCGCAGGGCATGACGGGTGTTCCGCAGAAAAGAAGAGAGCCATCGAAGAGAGCGACCGCCACGTTTTAGGGGCGCTGCGCGAGTACGCGAAGACGCACCCGCTCCGCATCGCGGTCATGCCCGACCACCCGACCCCGCTCTCGACGCGCAAGCACTCGCACGAGCCGGTGCCCTTCGTGGTGGCGGGCCCGGGAATCGCGCACAACGGGGCGCGCCGCATGACCGAGGCGCAGGCAGCCCGCACCGGTGTCCTCATCGACCCGGGGCACGCCTTCATGGGGGATGTTTTTCTCAGCGGCTCGTAAGGATCCTGGGTGTCCCGGGTGTCACGGGGACACTCGGCCGCCTGCCGCCTGCCGTATCAGTCGCCGAGGGCCTGGAGCTTTGCGTCGATGTCGTCGAGCCATTCCGCCTTGAGCTTGTTGGGGGCGACGGCGGCGATCTTCACGAGCGACAGGCTGGCAGCCAGCTTCAGCTTGGGCTCATTGCTCGCGCCGGGGAGGTACTCATCCAGGATAGCCATTGCTTCGGGGTTCTTCATGATGTCTTTCAGTTTCGATGATTTTGACAAACCCATGTCTATCTCCTTTCAGAGATGGTCTCAAGCCCGGTCACGACCGGCTGGGGTCAGCCCCGGGCCGCTTAATGGCCTACCCCGCCATTCTACGACACGTGTTTCCAAAAACAAAGCCTTCACCGGGTGATAATAAGGGGTGATAATGCCTGCGGAGGGGGGCCCGCCGTGTGACAAGGGGCCGTATAACTTGTCACACCATACTGTCATACGGTTCCCTGTCACATACATGGTGTGACAAGTTATACGGCCCCTTGTCACACGCACACGGCGGCCGGCCGGCCGGCCCGGCCTGTCGCGGACCGTCACCGGTACGGCCCTGTGTTCCCTTCGAGGGTTGTTCTTGGTACAATGGGGGCCCTTGAGTCGTGGATGGCATCCAAGAGGACGGAGAGGATCGTTGAAGAATTCGCAAGAGCTGATCGAGCAAAGCTTCAAGGCCCTGTTGGAGGCAACCCCCTACGACAAGATCACCGTCCGCAGCATCTGTGAAATGGCGGGCGTGTCCCGCAAGACCTTCTATGCGAACTATGACAACAAGGACGCCATAATCGAAAGCATCTTCATGAGGACGGTCATCGCCCCGATGGAAAGCCTGCGCAGCCTCATCACGGGCACGGACCTTGTCGTGGACAGGGACCCGAACACGGAAGTGCAGGACCTCGCCTCCATCGTCACCGAACGGCTCTATCAGTCCCTCTATGACGAGCGGGCCTTCTTCAAGAACGTCGTCATCAATGAGATGTGGCCGGAAACCGCGTTCGTCAAGCTGGTGACAAGCTCGATATTCAAGCTCAACCTCAGGATATTCGACGAGCTGGGCTTCAAGGGAAGCGCCCCCGAGAAGGAATACTCGGCGTATTACCATGCGGCTGCACAGGCCATGATCGTCCAAAAATGGATCCGCGACGGAATGCCCATCCCCGCTAAGGCCTTTTCCGAGCTCTACATCAAATGGACCATGGGATATTGGTACAGCCTCATCGAATAGGGGGCGGAAAGGGGGCGGGGGAACCCAGGAGGGAAGGCCTGCTGCGGCACGGGGCGCGGCACGGGGCGGCATGGAAAGGGCCTGTACGAAACCCCCTCAAGGCTACCATTGCCCCGCCGGATGTGTTAGCCTTATCATAACAGCATTGGGGAAGAAGGGCTCAAAGAAGGGTGGAACCGTGAGACTTGCTAAGAACATCCTGTTTTGGCTGACCACCGTTGTCTTGGTGGTGGTGGTCGCCGCTATTGTGGCGACAAGGCTGATGGGGGTAGGGTTTTTTGCCGTGGCCACAGGGAGCATGACGCCCGACATCCCCGTAGGCTCGCTGGTGGTCGTTGTCCCCACCGAGGCAGAGGACATCAAGGTGGGGGACGACATCACCTTCGTGACCAAGGGGGACGTGGTCGTCACCCACCGGGTCATCGCCATCGACCGGGAGGCCAACGAGTTCACCACCTGGGGGATAGCCAACGCCCGCAATGCGACCGATGCCCCCAGCAGGTACGAGAACATAATCGGGGTGGTAAGGCTGAAGATACCGGGCGCGGGCATGCTGTTCACCTGGCTGTCCACTCTCCAAGGAAAGATAGTCGCGGCCACAGGGATCATCGCGCTGTACCTGCTCTACAGCATACTGAGCGTCCTGACCAAGGAAAAGCGCAAGGAGCCCGACGAGCCTGAGGCCCAGGTCCAGGGGGGCAGGCCCCCGGGGCAGGCCCCGCCTCTCTAGCCTTGAGCCCTGTCTTCGGCCTGGGCCGCCCGTTTCGTGTATTTTAACGGAGCCCCGCTTGCTTCCCGGGGTACTTGTGGTATTCTGGGAGGGCTTCAAAGCATTTAACCGTACTAGTAAAACACACAACGATGCTGTAAGGGGCGCATTTCTTTGGCGATACAAGGGAATATATACTCGTTTGAAGAGGTAAGAAAGACGGCCCGGCAATCCCGGTCGCCTTTTGCCGCGCCCGAGACAGCTCCGAGGAAGGCCCAGCGGCAGCCTGAGCGGCATACCGCTCCGGCAGGCCCTGCGGATGCAGGCAACGCAGCCAAAAAGAAGGAGGCGGCAAAGAGAGGCGCCACCCGGCAGGGCGAGGAAATGTCCCGGCAAAGCCGCAGGAAGGCGGCAGACCGCCAGTCGCAGGACCGACGGGCGGGCGGCAAGCAGGCAAAGGGCCGGCAGCCTTCAAGGCAGCCGTCGAGCAAGCAGGCATCGGACCGGCACCTGCCGGACTGGAAGCCGACAGACTGGAAGGGCCGCAGGCAACAGGAGGATCGACGACCGCCGAGACAGCCCTCAGGCGAGCGGAGCCCCCGCAGGCAGAACCTCTGGCAGCTCTCGGGCGACCGCCCGACAAACGACCGCCCGACAAACGAGCAGCCGACAAGCGAGCGACTGACGCACAAGCAGGGGGCACTCGCGTGGCCGACGCTGAGGGGCCCGCAGGCAGCGCAGCCCCCGGACAGCCGACTGGCAGGCAGCCCGGCAGCAGGCGATCGCCCGGCAAAGGCCTGTTCGGCCCCCGCATGGCCGACGGATACCCGGTTCAGGGCACATCAGCAAGAAGGCAGGCAGGCGAGGGACTCCCGGAGAAAGCAGGAGGACTCCCTGAGGGCCCCGACCCCTGAGGCTTCCCCGGAAAAGGACAAGGACCCCCAGAAAGCCCCCCGCCAAGAGGCTTCCCGCAACTGGGAGAGCAAGGTGCGGGCCATAGCCTTGCGGCTTGGCGAGCTGGCACGCGAGTATTCCAAAGACAAGGCCGGGAAGGCCTTCACCAAGCAATACGGGGACACAGCCTCGCAGGCCGCAAGCTCGGGGCCGCGTGCGGCGGTGTACAAGGGCGAGATGGGCCGGCAGCATAAGCGGATAACGCAGCTCCAGCAAAACTTTTCCGCAAAAGGGGCCTTGACCGGCGGGTGGTCGGCCAGCATCAGCGGGTGGTCGGCCAAGCTCGGCTTGAGCGGCTCCCCTCGACTCATGACGGGCATGATCCTTGCGACCTGCCTCTTCTTCTCGTGCTGTTTCCTTTATGCCCCGACGAAGCAGTATTACCTGACCCTGCGGCACTATGACCAGCTGGAAGCGGAGTATGTGGCGCTGCGGGACCGCAACCAGACGATCCAAAAACAGGTGGACTCCCTGTCGTCGCCGGACGGCCTCGAAGAGCGCGCGCGCAAGGAGTTGGGCTGGACCAAGGAAGGCGAGCACAGCGGCACGGTCGTGGGGCTTGAGGCGTCACGCGAGGAGGCCGACCGCACCAAGAGCATCGCTCCGGGAAGCGTCGAGCCGCCTCGGGTTTGGTATACTTCGTTCCTCGACATGCTTTTCGGCGTGAAACGGGCCTAGCGGGCCTATCTCGGCACGGATTCCGGCTCGGATACAAAATAGACGGCCTCGTCAGGCCTATTCTTTGCTATCATGATGCAGTTCCTTGAACAAAGGCACGAAGCGGGCAAGGGGGAGCGTGGCGGAACTGGCATACGCAGCGGACTTAAAATCCGCCTCCTTCGGGATTGAGGGTTCGAGTCCCTCCGCTCCTACCAGCTTGTGAACAGTGGAGAGAACCTTAGGAACCCTACAGTAGAGAGAACCTTGCAAAGAAAACCCATGAAGAAGACCATACGAGAAATCATCACGCTGGCAAAAGACTCGCCGAAGACATTTGAGGAATACCTGAGCGCCTACGCGGAGGAAGTGGGCGACCTTATCGTTTCCTACATCCCCACAGGGTCGCATCCCGACATGGGGAAGTACCTCTACGACCCCCTGGTCGGGTACAGCAAGAACGGGGGGAAGCGGCACCGCCCGCTCATCTGCTTCGCGGCCTGCCGTGCCGTGGGCGGCGACATGGAGCAGGCAACCACAGCAGCAGCGGCCATCGAGCACTTCCACACGGCGGCGCTGATCCACGACGACATCGCCGACGAGGCCGAGCTGCGCCGCGGCGAGCCGAGCCTCCACCTGAGGGAGGGGGTCGGGCTTGCCATCAACGCCGGCGACCTTGCGCTTTCCCTCGTGAACAACACGGTGCTCTATGACCAGCGGCTCGACGACGCCCTCAAGATACGCGTGATGGCCGAGCTTGAGAAGATGACCCGCCACACCATCGAGGGCCAGGCGCTCGACATCGGCTGGGCACGCGACGGGCGCTACGACATCACTGTGGAAGACTACCTGGTGATGGCGACTCACAAGACGGCGCACTATTCCGGGGCTGTCCCGCTTGCCGTCGGCGCCATCGTGGGAGGCGGCACCGAGGGCGAGGTGGAGGCCCTGCGCAGCTACGGCCTCGACACAGGCCTCGCCTTCCAGATACAAGACGACCTCCTGAACCTCGTCGGGTCCGAGGAAAGCACAAAGAAAGACTTCCGCAGCGACATCACCGAGGGCAAACGCATGCTCGTGGTTGTCCATGCCCTGTTGAACTCGCCTGAGGCCGACCGCCTGATACGGATACTGTCCTCGAAGGAGAAGGACCCGGCAGTCCTTGAGGAGGCGGTTGCCATCATGGAGGCCTCGGGCAGCGTCGACTACGCGCGCACCTATGCCGAGAACCTTACAAGCCTCGCGAAGAGCCGGCTTATCGACCAGGTAAGGCCCTCGGACGCGCGGGACCTTCTTGTCTCGATGGCGGACTGGTTTGTTAATCGTTTGAAATAGCCTGCCCCTCAAGGCCCATAGGCTACAATGTAGAGGATGAAAACAATTCGGAAAAACGACCAAGGCCTTGCTGTCGAGGATGTGCAGCAGCGCCTTGCCATGCTGGGCTACCTCCAAAGGGATCAGGTCACGAGTATCTTCGACGAGGACACCGCTGGAGCCGTCAGGGCCTTTTGCGCGGCATCGGGGCTTGCAAAAGGCGCCGATGTGACCGAGAAGGTCTGGTCGGCGCTGGTCGATGCGAGCTTTTGCCTGGGCGACCGCACCCTGTACCTCCGCATGCCCTACTTCCATGGGAACGACGTGCTTGAGGCCCAGCAGGCCTTGGCCGCGCTCGGTTTTGCCTGCGGGCCGCTCGACGGCATCTTCGGGGCCCACACAGAGTCTGCCCTGCGGAAGTTCCAGCTGAACCTGGGCCTGCCCTCAGACGGCATCGCCGGGGCCTTCACCTATGCGACCCTGCACCACCTGCGGCATTCGTGGAAGGGGAAGGAGAAGACGGCGATACCGGGTGTCGCCACGCTCGGCTTCGCCCGCGCCGCCGACGTGCTCGAACAGCACACGCTCTGCCTTTTCGGGACCTCCGAGTTCACACGCAGCGTCGCGTCGCGCATGTCGAACCTCGCCCTTGCGACGAACCCCGCCTCGAAGATACTCAGCGCGGAGTCCCTGCTCGTGGCCCCGGACAAGGACATGCTGCTCGTGCATATCGTGCTTCCCGGCGACGAGGTCCGCGAAGCGGTTCCCCGGGTGGGCTTCGAGGAAGAGGCGACGCTTGCCCTGCGCCTGAGCACCGCCATCAAGGTGACGGCCTTCGACCCGCCCCGTGTGGCGCTTGAGCTGCCTGGGACGGTTTGGATGGACGCAGGCGCTGGCAGGTCTGCCCAGCACTTCGCCATTGCCCTGCTTGACGCGCTTTGCGCTGCCCTGTCGTGATTGTCCCTTTTGGAGGTGGACATACAAAGTGAAAGGAGTACACAATGCAGGTTGATTCGTTGTTCCAGGAAAAGTGGGTGATGATAGCGCTTACCGCCCTTGCGATTATCGTCGCCACAGCCATTGTCTCATGGCTGGTCACCCGGTTTCTCAAACACATACTGATGCGTGAAGACAGCGTTTTGAGCTCAAGTTCCATCTTCTTGAACATCGCTCGTGCGGTTGTGTGGATACTAGGAGTCTGCGTCATCCTCGATGCCTGCTTCGGCATCAACGTAACTGCGGTCATCGCCGCCCTGGGCGTCGGCGGCATCGCCCTGTCGCTGGGGCTTCAAGACACCATTGCCAACCTGGTCGGCGGCCTGCAGGTCAGCCTGACGAAGCTCATACAGCCAGGAGACAAGATTCAGGTCGGCACCGACTCGGGAGTCATCACCGACATCACGTGGCGCCACGTGACCCTGCTCAACGACAAGGGCGAGACGGTGGTCATTCCCAATGCCTCCATCAACAAGGCGGCGCTCATCAAGCTCAAGGACGAACAGGGCTCAAAGGCAAAGCGCTGACCTTCGAGCCTCCCGACCCCGGGTAACCCCGGGCCCTCCAATCCAACCCCGGGCAATCGAAAAAACCGGTCGAACCTTCTGTAGCTCGACCGGTTTTTTTTCAAAGATGGTGGTTCTTTGGGCTCCCTATTTGCCGGGGGCCTTCGGGGCAGCAGGGGCACCAGGGGCCTTGGGGGCGCCGGGAGCTTTGGGGGCACCAGGAGCGCCGGGGGCCTTCGGGGCACCGGGGGCACCAGGGGCACCGGGTTCGTCTTTCCTCAGATCGTCTCCCGTAGCGCCACAATGGGGGCACACGGTATCCTCAGCGGCGATCTCGCCATCGCACTTCAAACATTTCAACTCAAGGTCCACTGCGGTTGGTCTAAAACACATAGTCGAAGCTCCTTTCGGGTGTTGGTGTGTCTGTGATTATAATTATACACGATTATCCACAGGACGCATCCCTCACATTAGATTATGATTGTGCCATCGTAGTGCTTCGTAGCAGATGACACATCGGTCGATTCGACTATTTATGGTGTTTTCGTCTCATCCTTTTGGTATGAAATATGGGTTTTTTGCTGGAAAATCCCCTGTTTTTTCGATAAGGCCCCTATACGTGCATTGTTTTTCCTGTTGTTTGCCGATTGGGCAAGCTCAGGTGCCCGGGTAGGGCGGCTATGCGTTACAATACGGTGTCGTGGTTGGGGAAGGCCCCGGCCCAAGAAGAAAAGGAAGCCCATGACGATACAGGCCGCCGAAGGCACTAAGGATCTCCTTCCCGGAGAGGCACAGCACTGGGAGGATTTCAAGCGCATGTCAGCTGAGGTGTTCGGCCGGTACGGGTATGTGCTCATCGACACGCCTGTCTTCGAGCAGACGGAGCTTTTTGTGCGGGGCATCGGCGAGGCGACCGACGTCGTGTCCAAGGAGATGTTCCAGGCCGTTTCGGGCGAGAACCTGAAAAGGCTCGTCGCCGGGGAGGCCATCAAGGGCAAGAGCCGCCTGAGCTTGCGCCCCGAAGGGACGGCCGGCGTTGTCCGGGCGGCGGTGCAGCACAACCTGGTTCCCCCGGGTGCCGCCCCCGTAAAGCTTATGTATGCCGGCCCGATGTTTCGCGCGGAACGCCCTCAGAAGGGCCGCCAGCGCCAGTTCAACCAGGTGGGTATCGAGTGCCTGGGCGCACAGGCGCCGAGCGCCGATGCCGAGGCCATTATCATGCTCATGCGCTTCTTCGAGGCGATAGGCATCCCGGCCGAGGCCACCTGCCTGCTTGTCAACTCGCTCGGCTGCGACGAGTGCCGCCCGGCCTACCGCGAGAGGCTGTACCGCCACCTCCAGGACAACGCGGCGCTCTTCTGCGAGGAATGCCTGCGCCGTGCGGAGTCGAACCCCCTGCGGGCCTTCGACTGCAAGAACCCCCAGTGCGCCTCCGCGATGGAGCAGGCGCCGATGATTACCGAGAGCCTGTGCGGCGCGTGCCAAGAACACCACGGACAGGTGAAGTCCTACCTTGCCATTGCCGGCGTCCCCTACAGGGAAGAGCCGCGGCTCGTGCGCGGGCTCGACTACTACACCCGCACCGTCTTCGAGGCGCAGGTGACCGAAGGCCTCGGCTCCCAAAATGCCATCGGGGGTGGGGGGCGCTATGACAAGCTGGCCGAAGAGGTGGGCGGGAACCCGACCCCGGGCCTGGGTTTCGCTATCGGCTATGAGCGCTGCGTGCTTGCCCTTAAGGCCGCCGGATACGAATTCCCCTCCGCTTCGACCTGCGACGTCTTCGTCGCCTGCGTTGACGGCACCGTGCAAGACGCCGCCTTCGAGGCTGTGCAGACCCTGCGTGACAGCGGGTTGAGCTGCGAGATGGACCACCAGGGCCGCAGCCTGAAAAGCCAGTTCAAGCTCGCGGACAGGCAAGGGGCATCGCTGGTGCTCATCTTTGGGCCTGACGAGCTCGCCGAAGGCAGCGTCACGGTACGCAACATGGAGACCCACGAGGAAGCAAAGGTGAGCCTGGAAGGGATAGCCGACAAAGGCTGTGGCGGGCTCTTGGGCCTGGCCGGGATAGGGCAGCCCCCGGTATGACAACCCCCGGATAAGGAGATAGAGCGACAGATGACAGGGCAGACGATCGATTACATGAACGAGTATTGCGCACACACGCACACCTGCGGGCAGCTGCGCCTGCCTGACGCCGGCACGGAAGTGGTGCTGACGGGCTGGGTGTGGCACAACCGCGACCACGGCGGCCTGATCTTCGTCGACTTGCGCGACCGCGCCGGCTACACCCAGTGCGTGTTCGACCCGGACTGCGTGAGCATGGACGATTTTGCCAAGGCCGAGCATCTGGGCCGCGAGTGGGTCGTCAAGGTGCGCGGCACGGTTCGCGCCCGCATGGAGGAAGCTGTCAACCCGAATATGGCGACGGGCGAGGTCGAAGTGCTTGCCTCGGCGATTGCCGTTTTGAACCCAAGCGCGACTCCGCCCTTCTCTATCGAGGACGGCATCGAGACCGACGAGGCCACCCGCATGAAGTGGCGCTACCTCGACATCCGCCGGCCCGAGATGATGGAAAGCCTCCGGCTGCGCCATACGGTTGCCCAGGCCATGCGCTCGGCGCTCAACGCACGCGGCTTTTTGGAGGTCGAGACCCCCATCCTCACCAAGTCCACACCGGAGGGCGCGCGCGACTATATCGTGCCTTCCCGCCCCAACCCGGGCAAGTTCTATGCCCTGCCGCAAAGCCCGCAGCTCTTGAAGCAGATGCTCATGGTGGCCGGCGTCGAGCGCTACTACCAGATAGCCCGCTGCTTTCGCGACGAGGACCTGCGTGCCGACCGCCAGCCCGAGTTCACCCAGGTCGACATCGAGATGAGCTTTGTCGGGCAGGACGAGGTCATGGCGCTGATGGAGGATGCCATGGCCGAGGTCTTCGCGGCCGCCGGGGCAAGCCATACCTTCCCCTTGCCCCGCATGGAATACGCGGAATCGATGGAGCGATTCGGCAACGACCACCCCGACACCCGCTTCGGCATGGAGCTCGTGACCCTCACCGATATCGTGCGGGACTGCGGCTTCAAGGTGTTCTCGGCGGTCGCGCAGTCCGGCGGCGCCGTGAAGGCCGTCAACGCGCGGGGTGCGGGGGACTGGAGCCGCGGCGACATCGAGAAGCTCGCCGACATCGCCGCCGAGAACGGCGCCAAGGGCATGGCTTGGATAGCGTTCACGAGCGACGGCCAGGAGAAAAGCCCCATCGTCAAGTTCTTCAGCGACGAGGAATACCGCGCCTTGAAGGAGGCCGTCGACGCCCAGCCGGGAGACCTCGTCTTGTTTGCGGCCGACACGCCCGAAGTGGCAAACGCCGTCCTTTCGGCCCTGCGCCTCCACATGGCAGACGCCCTGGGGGTCGAGCGCGCGGGGCATGCGCTGCTGTGGGTCGTGAACTTCCCGATGTTCAAGTACGACGAGGCCGAGAAGCGCTATGCCGCCGAGCACCACCCCTTCACCCGGATGCCCGACGGGGACATCGACAAGATAGAGGAAGCCCCGCTCGAATGCGGGAGCTATTCCTACGACCTGGTCATGGACGGGTACGAGATAGGCGGCGGCACCATCCGTATCCATGAGGCCGAGCTCCAGCGCCGGGTGCTCAAGCGCATCGGGCTCGGTGACGACGAGGTCAACGAGAAGTTCGGCTACCTCATCGAGGCCTTAAGCCTTGGCGCACCCCCCCACGGCGGCATCGCGCTTGGCCTCGACAGGCTCGTCATGCTGCTTGCGCAGAAGGACTCCATCCGCGATGTGATAGCCTTCCCGAAGACGAGCTCCGGCTCATGCCCCATGACCGGCGCCCCCGACACCGTAAGCGCCCGCCAGCTTAAAGAGGTGAATCTCGGGTTACGCTAATCAACCTGCCTCAAGAGGCCGTAGCCGCCGTCGTCGCGGCGGTAGAGGACGTTGACCAGGTTGGTGTCGCGGTCGGTGAAGGCGAAGAAGTCGTGCCCCAGCAGGTCGATGTTGATGAGGGCTTCTTCTTCGGTCATGGGGACGAACTCTATCTCCTTGACGCGGACGATCTCGTCCTCGCCCGCCAGCTCGTCCATCAGTTCGTCAAGGTCGGTCCCGTCGGCCGCGGCCGGCTGGGACGCAACGGCCTCGATGGAGGCGCGTATCTTGCGGTCGATGACGCGGGTCTTGTACTTCCGCATCTGGCGGACTACCTTCGCGGCAGCCACGTCGATTGCCGCGTACATGTCCTCTTCGCTCTCTTCGACGCGGATGATGTGGCCCTTGGTGCGCAGGGTCACCTCGCAGACGGCGGGGTTCGGGTTCGCCGGGTTCTTCTCTGCGAGTAGCACGACCTCGGCATCGAGCGGATGGATGTCCATCACCTTCATCGAATGGCCGATCTTTTCCTCGGCATACTCGCGCAGCGCGTCGGTTACAGGCATTTTACGGCCAGTGACGGTTATGCTCACAGCAATCACCTCTTACAATCGCGGCGGATAAAAAAACAGCTTGCGTTCGGCATCTTGGGGCTGTGTCGCTCGGTATGCTTGCTCATACGGACAACCCTCAGTTGCTTCCTTTCATCAAGCTGGTGCATACAAGGATACCGTAAAACCCCCGTTTTGTAATGTCCTCTTCACACAAGACCCGGAAAAATGTAAACAGATTATGGAGTCAGGCGGCTCAGGAAACAGGGGGAGGGGCTTTTGCAGGATAATACCCTCATGGGAAACGCAAGGCACCGATGCCTTTGCACGGGCTCATGGCGGGCGTGGGCCCGCGATCGCTACGACTTCAAGGAATGCTATGGCACAGGGTGAGACCCCGAACGGCTCCCCCTTCATCGAAGAGGTGGAGAGGCGTCAGGTCCGTTACCAAAAGCTGGTACAGTTCACCGCCTCGTCGACACGGGCGGCGGCCGTCATGCTCGTTGCCGCCATCTGCGCCCTGATCGTCGCCAACGGCAGCCTCTACGAGCACTTCCAGGCCTTCTGGCACACCGAGGTCGGCTTTGCCATGGGCGACAGTGTTGCGGAAATGTCGCTCTCCCACATCATCAACGACATCTTTATGGCTATCTTCTTCCTGCTGGTGGGGCTTGAGATAAAATACGAGATGACGGTCGGCGAACTGACCAACATCCGCCAAGCCTTCCTCCCCATCTTTGCGGCTATCGGCGGCGTTGCCGTCCCCATTGCGATATACGTCGCCTTCAACGCCAGCAACCCGGCGACCGCACATGGCTGGGGCGTTCCGACTGCGACCGACATCGCCTTTGCGCTCGGCATCATGACGCTGCTCGGCAAGCGGGTCCCCAACGGCGTCCGGGTATTCCTGACCACGCTCGCCGTCGCTGACGACATCATCGCCATCATCGTCATCGCGGTCTTCTACGGCCACAACCCCTCGGTGTTCTGGCTTGTCGCCGTGGTGCTCGTCATGGTCGTCCTCATCGCCTTGAACCGCAGCCACGTCTACTCGCTCGTGCCCTATTTGATCCTCGGCGTGATCCTGTGGTACTGCGTCTTCATGTCGGGCATCCACGCGACCTTTGCCGGCGTCCTGCTCGCCTTCACCATCCCCTCGGGATCGCGGGTCAACCTCAAGAGCTTCCTTACCTGGTCAGGTGAGAAGGTGAAGACCGCCACCGAGATATTCAACCCCGACGAGCACGTCATGGTCCAGCAGGACTACATCAGGACGGTGAAGAGCCTGAGCCGCGTCGCGCGCCAGGTGGTGCCCCCGGCGACCCGCCTTGAGCACGCGCTCTACCCCTGGGTGAACTTCGGCGTCTTGCCGCTGTTCGCGCTGACGAACGCCGACGTGCGCTTCGTGGGCGGCAGCCTGGGGGGCGTCTGGGCCGACTCGGCCCTGTACGGCGTGTTCTTCGGCCTGCTCTTCGGCAAGCCCCTCGGCATCATGCTGTTCAGCTTCATCGTCACGAAGCTCAAGATAGCGAGCCTGCCCGACCGCACGACCTGGACCCACATGCTCGGGGCCGGCATCCTGGGCGGCGTCGGTTTCACCATGGCGATCTTCGTTGCGAACCTCGCGTTCAGCGACCCGGCAATCGTCGTCACCGCGAAGCTCGGCATCTTGAGCGCCTCGGCGATTGCGGGCGTACTCGGCTTCATGTTCCTCTACATCCAGGCAAAACGCGAAGAGCGGCAGGGCGTCGACTACGGCGCGGAGCCTGGGTCGGAACCGGGGCCGGAGCTGGGGCCGGTGCCGGAGCCCGTGCCGGTGCCTATACGGGCGCCGGAGCCGGAGCCGGTGCCGGCGCCCATGCCCGGGCCGACGTCCGAATCCCCGGAATCCTACGGGCTGCCGCCGGAATCCCGCGGGCCCGCGCCGGTGCCCATGCCTGGGCCGGTGCCCGAATCCCCGGAATCCCCAAGAGACGCTTCCCAGGAAAACCCGGTTGTGAGACAATAGGGGACGAAACAAGAGAAGCCGCACGTTAGGCACCGATTCCATGTCTGCGCAGTTCAACATAAAGGCAGCCGACCCTGCTTTAGTCGCATGCCTGCAACAGCAGCTCGGCCTCCCGCGCTTTATCGCCGCGACCCTGGTGGCGCGGGGTATCGAGACGCCCAAGGCGGCGCAGGCCTTCTTTGCGCCCTCGCTTGAGCGCGACTGGCTCGACCCCTACCTCATCCCCGGCTTGGCAGATGTCGCCGATGCCCTGCAAGAGGCAGTCAGGGCGGACCGGCACATCGTCGTGTTCGGCGACTTCGACCTTGACGGCATCTCGGCGACGGCCACGCTCACCTATGGCCTGCGGGCGCTTGGCGCACAGGTGACGCCCTTCGTCCCCTTGCGCGTCGAGGAAGGCTACGGGCTGACGGAGGCGGCGATAGGCCGCCTGCTGGAGCTCAAGCCCGATTTCGTGGTGACCGTCGACTGCGGGATAGCAAGCAAGCATGAGGTGGCCCTTATCCGCGAAGCCGGCGTCGAGGTGGCGGTCACCGACCACCACGAGCCGGTCGACCTCGTGCCCGAAGAGGTGCCGGTCGCCGACCCGAAGCTGGACGCTGCGTGTCCGTCGACAGCGCTTGCCGGCGTCGGCGTCGCCTTGAAGCTCGTCCAGGTGCTGGGAGGCCGCTTCGGCAAGCCGCACCTGTGGCGCGACTACACCGACCTTGCGGCCTTGGGCACCGTGGCCGACCTCATGCCGATGCTGTCCGAGAACCGGGCGCTGGTCGCCGACGGGATTGCCCGCATGAACCAGGCCCCGCGGGGCTGCATCGCCGCGCTGCTCGGCATCTCCGGCGTCCAAGGCACGGCACTTGACGCCATCAACCTCAGTTTCTCCCTCATCCCGCGCCTGAATGCCGCGGGACGCATGGGCGATGCCCGGCTGGCGCTCGACCTGCTGCTGAGCGACGACTTCGCCGAGGCGCAGGCGCTTGCGGCAGAGCTTGAGGAGATAAACGACCGCCGCCGCGTCATCGAGGCGGAACTCTCGGAGGCCGCGAAGGAGCAGGCCGTCCTGCACTACCAAGGGCAGCGCGTGCTGGTCGTTTCCGGCGAGGGCTGGCACGAGGGCGTGAAGGGAATCGTTGCCAGCCGCCTGGTGAACACCTACGCGGTGCCGACCTTGCTGTTCACCATCGACGGGGATGTGGCGCGGGGATCTGGGCGCAGTGTCGGGCAGGTCAACCTCTTCAAGGCGGTCGAGAGCCTGTCCGACATGCTGGTCCGCTTCGGGGGGCACGAGGCCGCCGTCGGCGTGACGGTGCCGACGGCGCGGCTGACGGAGTTCGCCGAGCGCCTGTCTGCCTATATGGATGGGCTTCCCGCCGAGAGCTTCCGCTCGCATACCGAGATAGACGCCTGCGTCGCCTTGGACGAGCTCACTTTGAAAAACGTCGTGCAGCTTGAGAAGCTCGCTCCCTTCGGGCAGGAGAACCCCACCCCTTGCTTCCTCGCCCTAAACGTCACCTTGACCAACTGCAAGGCGGTCGGTGCTGACAAGAGCCACCTCGCCTGTACGCTTTCCGATGGGAAGCACTCGCTTGCCTCCATCAAGTTCCACTGTTCCGACATCGAGGCCATCATGCGCTACGACACGGTGGTGAACGCGGCCTTTAGGCTCCAGATAGACGAATGGAACGGACGCAAGACGGTGAAGGCGGTAATCGAATCCTTCACGCCGCCGCAGGCCTGTGCCGCCCTGGAGGCCTGTCTCGACCCGCTTGACCTCGATTTTATGGAGGACCTCTACACGGCGGGCGGGAGCAGGCCGGATGCCTCCCGCCAAAAGGCCGAGCAGGCCGAAGAGGCCCGTTTTGCCGTCCGGAAGAAGAACCGCGCCTTCTGGGAGGGGCAGGCCAAGGCCGACCCCGCAGCACTGCAGGCCCAGATAATCGCCGCCCTCATCGGGGATAGGCAGCTCCATGACTCGCAGGCCGAGGCGCTGGACTGCCTTGCGCGCGGGCAGTCGGTGCTTGCGGTCATGCCGACGGGGCGGGGCAAGTCGCTCATCTTCCACGTGCATGCGGCCTGCCAGGCCCTCCTTCGGGGCACGACGAGCCTGTTCGTCTACCCCCTGCGGGCGCTCATCGCCGACCAGGCCTTCCACATCGGCGAGGCGCTTGAGGGCTTCGGCATCGCGACGGCCGTGCTGACCGGGGGGATGGGGCCACAGAAGCGCAGCGAGGCCTTCGCGTCGATTGCGGAGGGGGCCTGCGACATCGTGCTTGCCACGCCGGAGTTCCTGGACTGGCACGCCGACGCCCTCTGCGATGCGGCCGACATCGGCTTCGTGGTGGTCGACGAGGCCCACCACATCGGCCTCGCGAAGGCGGGGCAGCGCCCGGCCTACCTGCGGCTGGGAAAGGCTGTCGCCCGCCTGGGCAGCCCGACGGTGCTCGCTTCGACCGCAACGGCGGATCGCGAGGTCGCAGACGCCATCAAGGCGACGCTGGGGATAGAGCGCTGCGTGTGCGACGAGACGGTCCGCGAGAACCTTGCCGTCGACGACCAGCGCAACCTCAAGGACCGCGCGAGCTACCTGGCAAATCTTGTCGCAGGCGGCGAGAAGACGGTCGTCTACGTCAATTCCCGCGAGCAGTCCGTTGCCCTTGCCCGCATGCTGCGCAAGCTCGTGCCCCAGATGGCCTCGCTGATCGGGTTTTACAACGCGGGGCTGACGCGGGCCGAGCGCCGGCATGTCGAGGACCTTTTCCGCACCGACGCCCTGTGCGTGCTCGTCTCGACCTCTGCTTTCGGGGAGGGGGTCAACATCCCCCATGTCCGGCACGTGGTGCTCTACCACCTGCCCTTCAACGAGATCGAGTTCAACCAGATGAGCGGGCGTGCCGGGCGTGACGGGCAGCCGGCGACCGTCCACCTGCTTTTCGGGCGTGCGGATGCGGGCATCAACGAGCAGATCCTCTATGACATGACCCCGAGCCACGACTGCCTGGCGCAGGTCTACCGGGAGCTGCGGCGGCTCCAAGGCCAGAGCGCGGAGAGCTTCTTCGCCTTGAGCAACGCCGAGCTGGCGCAGGCGGCAAGCGCCAACAAGCGCGTTTCCGTCCCTGTTGCGTCGGCTGCGTGCGCAGTGGCGGTTTTCCGGGAGCTGGGCCTGGTGGAAACGAGGACAAGCTGTGAATCCGGGGAAATCAAGCGCTTTATTCATGTCCGGGACGCCAAAACCAAGGTAGAATTGATCGACAGCATACGCTACTGCGAGGGACTGGGCGAGCGCGAGGTGTTCCGTATATTCTGCGACTGGGTGATGCAGGGCACGAAAAGCCTGCTCAAAGGACGTATCTCGAAGGCAATCCTGCCGGGTGCGCCCGATGCTTAAGGAAGGAAAGGAGGGAGGGAGATGAAAAAGAACACGAAGGCCGTGAAGGAAGAGCTGCTTGGCGAGGCCTTGGTCATCCCTGCCTCGGACAGCCCTGGCATCAAGGACGAGAAGGCAGAGCTGCTTGGCCGCGCCCGCCCCTCCGAGAGGAGCTTCGCGACCAAGGCGCGGGTGAAGAACACGGCGCAAAGCGACGCGGACACGCCGGGCATCCGCTTCCAGGAGCTCCAAGGGCTTATCGCCGCCTACCTGAGCGATGCCGACCAGGCCCTGGTTGCAAAGGCCTTCGACTTCGCCGGCGACGCCCATGAGGGCCAGTGCCGCAAGACCGGCGAGCCCTTCATCGCGCACCCGGTCGAGGTCGGGTTCATCCTTGTCGATTTGCGCATGGACGTCGAGACCATCTGCGCGGCCCTGCTCCATGACACGGTCGAGGATTCCAGCGTGGAGCTTTCGGCCATCGAGGAGGAGTTCAACCCGCAGATTGCCGAGCTGGTCGACGGGGTCACCAAGATCACGCGGATCGAGGTGGAAAGCCTCAGCGACAAGCAGGCCGAGCCCATACGCAAGATGTTCGTGGCGATGAACAAGGACATCCGCGTCATCGTCATCAAGCTCGCCGACCGCCTCCACAACATGCGCACCCTCGCGGCGCTCAACGAGGACCGCCGCATCTTCAAGGCGCGCGAGACCCTTGAGATATACGCGCCCATAGCGCACCGCCTGGGAATCAACTCTATCAAGTGGGAGCTTGAGGACCTGAGCTTCTACCACCTTGAGCCGAACAAGTTCAAGCAGGTCTCCCGCATGGTGGCCGACAGCCGTGAAGAGCGCGAGAAGTACCTGCAGGGCATCATCGACGCCGCCCGCGTCGAGATGGACAGGCTCGGCATCCAGGCCCAGATAATGGGCCGCCCCAAGCACCTGTACTCCATCTACCAGAAGATGACCGAGAAGGGCCGGGGCTTCTCAGAGATATACGACCTTATTGCCGTGCGCCTGATAGTGGACTCGCTTGAGGAGTGCTATTCGGCGCTCGGGGCCATCCATTCGCTGTGGATGCCGATGCCCGACCGCTTCAAGGACTACATCGCCATGGCGAAGAACAACATGTACCAAAGCCTGCATACCACGGTCATCGGCCCTGCCGGGCGCCCGCTCGAAGTGCAGATCAGGACCGAGGAGATGCACAGGACGAGCGAATACGGCGTGGCGGCGCACTGGCGCTACAAAGAAAAGAACGGCAAGGCCGACAACTTTGACCAGCAGATGGCCTGGGTGCGCCAAATGGTCGACTGGCAGGACGAGACGCAGGACTCGCGGGAGTTCCTCAAGTCGCTCAAGGTTGACCTTGCGCCGAACGAGGTCTTCGTCTTCACGCCGAAAGGCGAGGTCATGAGCCTGCGCGCCGGCTCGACGCCGGTCGATTTCGCCTATGCGGTCCACACTGAGGTCGGCAACCACTGTGTGGGGGCGAAGGTGAACGGCTCGATCGTCCCTTTGACCTACGAGCTGCAGCTGGGGGACCGCATCGACATCATGACGCAGAAGAGCGCCAACCCCTCGCGTGACTGGCTCAACATCGTGAAGACCCCATCTGCCCGCTCGAAGATCAGGTCCTACTTCTCGAAGGTCAGCCGCAGCGACGATCTGCAAAACGGCCGCGACAAGCTCACCCGGGAGATGAAGAAGCACTCGCTCGGCATCTCGAACGCCCAGTCCACGCGCGCTATCAAGAGGGTCGCGGAGCACCTGGGCTTCAGGGACGCCGACGACATGCTCGTCAACATCGGCACCGGCAAGGAGAGCGCCACCCATGTGGCGAACCGCCTGTTGAAGATACTGGTCGACCGCGGGACCGAAGAGGCGGAGATGCCGGGCCTCGGGTTCTCGGATGCCGCAACGGGCATCATGCCGCCTATGCTGACGAGCGTCCAGCGCCCCAAGAAGCACGAGACCCACAGCTCAAGCGGCATCGTGGTGAAGGGCATAGACGACGTGCTCGTGCGCCTGTCGCTGTGCTGCAACCCCGTCCCCGGGGACGACGTCATCGGCTTCGTGACGCGGGGCCGCGGCGTGTCCGTGCATCGGGCCGACTGCCCCAACGCCCAAGACCTCATGCTGACCCCCGAGAGGATCATCGACGTCTTCTGGGAGAACGCCCCCTCAAAGGGGGCCTCCTACAAGGTCGAGGTCTACGTTGAGGCAACGGACAGGCTTGACCTCCTGCACGACGTCGTGCGGGTGCTGTCGGACTCTGCGGCGAACATCGTGTCGTGGTCGGGCGCATCGCACCGTGACGGCATCGTGGAGATGCGCTTCTTGTTCCAGGTCTCCGACACCGCGGTGATTGACAGGGTCATCGCGCGGATCAAGAGCGTCGAGGGCGTCTTCGAGGCCCGCCGCATGATGTCGGGGGGGAGCCGCAAGAAGGGCGTGGGCAGCACAGAGGAATAAGGGAGGGCCCGCAGGAAACGGCCCGCCGGTGGTTCTTGACTCAGAAGGAAGAAGGAGAGAGGGACGATGAAGCTGTACACGGTTGAGGCGGGGTGCGTGGACATACGGTACCTGGTTTTGGGTATGCTGGAGAACAACGTCTACCTCGTCGGGAACGACGAGGCGACGGCTGTGGTCGATCCCACGGGCCAGCCTGAGGTTATCATGGAGGCTTTGAAGGAGTGGGGGGGCCGGAGCCTCGACATGATATTCCTGACCCACCACCACTACGACCACACCGGGGCCGCGTGCGACCTGCGCGAGGCTACGGGTGCCGCCGTGGTCGCCTCGGCTATCGACACCCCCCAGATTGAAAAGGCGAACAACGTGGTCGGGGACATATGGAAGGCCAGGCCCTGCCCGGTCGACCGCCAGGTCGCCGACGGCGACACGGTAGAGCTCAAAGGCATGGCCTGGAAGGTCATGGGGACCCCGGGGCACACGCCGGGGAGCGTCTGCTTCTATTTCGACCCCGCCACAGCGCCCCACCCGGACAGGTCGCCCGTGCTCCTTGCGGGGGACACCCTGTTCTTCGGTTCGACCGGGCGCACCGACTTTGAGGACGGCAGCATGCCCGACATGCGGCGGTCGCTCAAGAAGCTCGCCGCACTCCCCGACGACACCATCGTGCTTCCCGGGCACGACCGCCTGACGACCATCGCCGCCGAGCGGGACCGCGTGTTTAGGCGCTATGCATAAGCGGGGACCTTGCCCGCCTGTGGCGGGGACTGCGGCCGTCTTTGGCGGGGACTGCGGCCGTCTTTGGCAGGGACATTTTACAAAGATTTTACACTAAGGCGTGTAATCCCTTGATAATAGCGGTATTTCTCTCCCTCGCGCAGCTGAACTTGCGATAGAATTATGCCTTGCGTATCCGCAGTGGCCGCGCGTGGAGCCCGCGACAGGATGAAGTTGGGAAGGTATGAGCCTCCTTATCATTTTTTTGGTTGTTATCAGCGCCCTTGCCTTTGAGTTCATCAACGGGTTCCATGATACCGCGAACTCCATTGCGACGACGGTCTATACCAAGGCGCTGCCGGTTGCGGGCGCGATAGCCCTGGCCGCCTCCATGAACTTCCTCGGCGCGCTCGTCTTCGAAGGCGTCGCCCAGACCATCTCGAAAGGGCTTGTCGGGGTCACCCTCGACGACTACGTCATCCTCGCCGCCCTGCTCGGTGCCATCACCTGGAACCTGTTCACATGGTGGAAGGGGATCCCCAGCTCGTCGTCTCACGCGCTTATCGGCGGCCTGCTCGGCGCGACGATCGCCTATACGGCAGGGCTTGACGGCATCATCTGGAGCGGCGTGCTGCAAAAGGTCGTCATCCCCATGTTCACCTCGCCCTTCCTCGGCTTCTTCATGGCCTTCTGCTTCATGAAGCTCATCTACAAGCTTTTTGCGTCGGTGAACCGCCGCAAGGCGGGCCGGGTGTTCTCCCGCCTCCAGATACTGTCCGCGGCGGCGGTGGCCTTTGCCCACGGCACCAACGACGCGCAAAAGACGATGGGCATCATCACGCTTGCCCTCTTCACGGGCGGCTTCCTTGCCGATGCCGGGCATATCCCTTTGTGGGTCAAGCTCCTCTGCGCCGCCACGATGGCGGCGGGGACCTCGGTGGGGGGATGGCGCATCATGCGCACCATGGGCCACGGCGTGACCAAGCTCGACTCCGTTAGGGGCTTTGCCGCCGAGACCTCGTCGGCGATAGTCATCCAGATAATGACGGCGCTGCATGCCCCCATCTCCACGACGCATGCCATCACCACTTCGGTCATGGGCGTGGGAAGCGCACGGCGCCTCTCGGCCGTCAAGTGGGGGAAGGCGAAAGACATCGTGATGACCTGGGTCGTCACCCCGCCCTCCGCGATGCTGCTTGGGGCGGCGTTCGTGTATCTCATCCGTTTCATCTTGCAGGTCTCCTAAGAGCAGGCGCTTGGCAAAAAGGCGGCGCGAGGAAGGATAGTTATGGCACGTGAGAAGTTTGATTATTTCGGTGCGTTGGAACGCCAGGGGAAGTATGCATGCGAAGAGGCGCTGATGCTTGTCGAGCTGTTCAGGGACTTCGACCCGGCGACCCTGCCGGAGAAGCTCGATGCCATGCATGCGGTCGAGAACTCTGCCGACCAGCAGAACCATGAGATATTCACGCATGTTGCCACGGAGTTCCTGACACCCCTTGAAAAGGAGGACATCGTCGAGCTGGCGCATCGCCTCGACGACATCTGCGACTATATCGACGACGTGACACAGCAGCTCTACATGTACGACATCCAGGACATCTACCCGCACGCGCTCGCGATGGCCGAGATCATCGAGCAGGCGACCGCACGGCTCGTGGATGCGCTGCGGGAGTTCAGGAACTTCAGGAAGTCGCGTGCCCTCGCCGACCATGTCATCGAGATCAACGACCTTGAGGAAGAGGCCGACAAGCTCTACCTCAAGTCCATCCGCGACCTGTATGTGAACCACACCGACGAGCCTGTCTACATCATGGCCTGGAGCAACGTGTTCGCACGCATGGAGCGCTGCATCGACGCCTGCGAGAACGTCGCCGACATGATGGGCACCGTCGTTTTGAAGAACTCGTAGGGGCACGGGCAGGTGGCAAGGCGAAGGCGACAGGGGGCAGGGGCGGTTCCGCTGTCCCTTTGTCACCGCTGCCCCCTCCACCCCCGCCACCTTCGGCACCCCGGCACCTGAAAGACGGATGAGAGGGCATGGAGCAGGAAAAGGAGTTTAAGCAGGCGGTATTCGACTTCCTTATGAGAAGGCACCGGGGCGTCCGGCGGGGCCGCGGGGTCGTCCAGGAGGACATCGACCTCATCCTGCGCTACCACAGAGAGCTTCACCCCCATGACCTGGGATTCTTCAAGAACGCCCTCGGGCTCTTCCGGCACGGCGGGGTGTATGGGACTGAAATGGAGGCGGTCCTGTCGCTTGTGCCTGCGATGAGGCGCCTGACCGACCGCTACAACCGGGAGTTCGCCGCAGTTGTGACGGCCGTCAGGCGAAGGGAGCTTGTCGGCGGCGAGAGGGTGCGCATCACCCGGTACCGCACGAGCGGGGTCGTCGCGGGCAGGCATGGCGACGTGGTGGCCATCGCCATCGCGGGCAGCGCGCTCGGCCTCCTGCGCCGCCTGTTCATGCTCTGCGGGAAGCCCTCGCTTGTCCACACGCATCCCAACAGCGAGGCCGTCGACCCGAACCACCTCTCAGGCGACCCTGCGAACCTGAGGGAGATAGGGGACGTGTCGGCCACCGAGATCCTGCGCTATAAGAGCATCTATCTGATTGCGCCGGACGGGAGCCTCACATGCTTTGAAGGGCGGGGACAAGGCAACAACAGGGCACAGACCAAGGCCGAGCTGCGCCGCATCAGGCCCCTTGCCACCAACCTCCCCCGAGCGTCGCTGCGCTACCTGGTCGACCCGGAGACGGGCAGGTACTTCCCTGTGGGGAATTGAAGTTACGCTGATTTACAATCAGCGTAACGGGCCGACGCTGCGGCTTTTCGGTTACGCCGGCTTGCCAGCCGACGTAACTGCCCGACGCTGCGGCTCCCTGTGGCACCCGGCCTTGCCCCTTTTGCGCTTGCCTTCGCGTACCGAAGTACGCTCAGCCGCGCAACGGGGCAATTCCGGGCACCACAGGAACCCTCGCTGACTGATGTGGACCTGAGTGACAAGGGGCCGTATAACCTGTCACACGTGACAGGTTATACGGCCCCTTGTCACTCGGGCGACAAAATGTGTCACACGGCTCCCCGCCGTCATTGCGGGCTTGACCCGCAATCTTTCTCTTGTTGCCTTGCCACAAAAGTTACGCTGGGTTCAGGTGGCGTCCTCGATGGTGAGGATTGCGACGGTTGGAGCACCGCTGAAGTTGAGGTTTTCGGTGATGTGGACTGCGGTTGCCTTGTCGAAGTCTGTCCGGTCGATCATTTCGACATGGGTGGGAACCTCGCTCAAGGCCAGCTCGTAGAGGTCCCAGAAACTCGCCGTGGTGGTCTCGCCTGTAAAGGGGTTCTCCCAGGTATTCTTCTCATGATTGTCGAAGCTGCTTGTCGTGGTTTCCCGCGCCCGCGGGCTCATCGAGCGTATGTAGGAATAGGGCTTGAAAATCTCCTCGATGCGTCCCAGCAAAGCGCGTTTCAGCCCGGTACGGGAATGAAAGAAGGGCTCGGTGAAGCGATATGCCCTGACGGCCGAGACGAACAGGCTGTTGGGGATGAAGCGGCTGTATACGGTCATGGCAACATAGGCATACATCTTCGCGACCGTCTTGAGGATAAAGTCGCTGCCCAGAAGTATCTCGAAGGCGGGGGAGAAGGTCGCCACAGTCTGGTTTCGCTTCCGGTAGAGCACCATTTCGTCGAACTCGGATTCGATAAGGGCGTGTACCTCGCGCCCATTGCTTCGGTCAAGCCCATCGATGCCGGCGTCGCAGAGCTGGTATTGATTCATGTAGACAAGCGGGTGCAGGGAGGAATCCAGGGAGTGGTGACACACGAAGCCGAAGAGGTAGGCACGGCCAATCGGATACTCGTCCGCATCGAGGATCGAGAGCGACTTCTTGAAGGCTGCAAGCAGCTCGTTGGGTTTCTCGCGGTGCATGGTGGATCCGAGGCTGCCGAACTGACGGAGGCGGGGAAGGGGCCCGAGGTAGAACAAGGGGTCGGGGCCCTGGTTGCCCAGGAGGAAGGCATGGTTTTCCTCAAGTGTCTCGCCAACGTGCTCGTGAAGGACCTCATACGCGTCTCGTCCGAAGGAATCATGGGTGATGATCGCCGGCATGCGACGCCCCCTCTCAGTGGTAGTCTCGCAGGGTTTGCGCCGCTTATCATATCACAGGGCACCACAAATGGCGCAATTCCGCTTTTTCCTGCCCTTTGCGGCTCTCTTTGTTATAGTGTAAGGCTGTGGTATCCAAGCAGAAAGAGCACCATGCCCCGATGTCCTTAATAGTTGCAAAATTCGGCGGAACCTCGCTCGCGTCACCCGACCGTATCCAGATGGTCGCCCAGCGCCTCGTCGCCCTCAAGCAGGCGGAAAACGAGGTCGTTGCCGTCGTATCCGCGATGGGGAAGACGACCGACGAGCTGGTCAGCCTCGCGCGCGCCCTCAACACCGACCCTCCAGCACGTGAAATGGATCGGCTGCTCTCGACTGGCGAGCAGATCAGCATGACCCTGTTGGCGATGGCGCTCTCGGCGCGGGGCTACAAGGCCATGAGCTTCACGGGCCGCCAGGCGGGCATCGAGACCGACGGGATCCACGAGAAGGCGAAGATCGTCAAAGTGAACACCAAGCGCATCCGCAAAGCCCTGTCCCAGGGTTATATCCCGGTCATCGCAGGGTTTCAGGGCATCGACCAGAACGGCGACATCACGACGCTTGGGCGGGGCGGGTCGGACACGACTGCGGTTGCAATCGCCTGGGGGATAGAGGCCGATGCCTGCGAGATATACTCCGACGTCGACGGGGTCTACACCGCCGACCCGCGTGTCGCCCCCCGCGCCCGAAAGCTTGCCGCAATCAACTACGACGACATGCTTGAGCTCTCTTCGGTGGGCGCCGGCGTGCTCCAGATGCGTGCCGTCGAGTTCGCCCGCAAGTACAAGGTGGTCATTCATGCTCGCTCGGCTTTCTCCGACGCGCCGGGCACTTATATTAAGGAGGCGACCCCAAAGATGGAAGAAGCGGTGATAACCGGCATTGCACACGACACCTCGGAAGTGAAGGTGACCATCCGCGGCGTGCCCGACATGACCGGCGTTGCGGCCAAGGTGTTCTCAGCCTTGGCGAACAGCATGGTCAACACCGACATGATAATCCAGAACATCTCGGAAGACGGCATCACCGACATCAGCTTCACCTGCCCCGACGCCGATTTGAAGCGGGCGCAGGAAACCGTCATAAAGGTGCTGCCCGAAATCGGCGCGCGCGAATACGACATCGACGAGGACATCGCAAAGGTGAGCATCGTCGGCACGGGAATGAAGTCAAGCCCCGGCGTTGCGGCGAAGATGTTCAAGGCCCTCGGCGACAACGAGATCAACATCCTGGCGATATCGACTTCCCCCATACGCCTGTCCGTCGTCGTCGACGGCGCCCAGACGGCTGCCGCGGTACGCTGCCTCCACACCGCCTTCGACCTCGATGCGGACAGCGTCTTCAAAGAAACCCAGCTTTCCGCAGAAGAGCTCGCCGCCAAGATGGAAAAGGGGCGATAATAGGTTACGCTGGTTTGCTGCGGTCAAGCCCGCAGCCAAAAGAAGCCGCCTCTTGCCTGCGGAACCGACCGCAGCCCAAAAGAAGCCCCGTCCCGTCATTGCGGGCTTGACCCGCAATCTGTAAGGTTTCTGGTTAGATTGCGGGTCAAGCCCGCAATGACGTAATGTTAGGCGCAATGGCGTAATGCCCGATAGCTGCCAATCAGGTCGGCAGGGCCTTGGAAAAAGAAAGAGTGATGACCTATGAGCTGGAACAAGGAAATACCTGCGAACCCTGTTGTTGCGGTGGCGGGTGCCACGGGTGCCGTCGGGCAGGAGTTCCTGCGGGTGCTGCATGACCTGGCCTTTCCGGCTGCCGAAGTACGTGCCTTGGCGTCGGCGCGCTCTGCCGGCAAGAAGCTTGCCTTTGAAGGCTGCGGGCTGGTGCCCGCCGGCGACCTGGTGGTACAGGAGATGACCCCTGCGGCCTTCGAGGGGGTCGATATCGCGCTCTTCGCCTGCGGGGCCTCGGTCTCGAAAGAGATGCGCGAGGCGGTGGTCGGAGCCGGCGCGGTCATGATAGACAACTCAAGCGCCTTTCGCATGGACCCCGACGTGCCGCTCGTCGTCCCCGAGGTCAACCCGGGCGACGCTTTCGCGCATGCGGGCGTCATCGCCAACCCGAACTGCTCGACCATCCAGATGATGGTCGCCATAAAGCCGCTCTACGACCTTGCGCGGATAACGCGGGTGGTCGTTTCGACCTACCAGGCAGCGAGCGGGGCAGGCGCCCCGGCGATGGACGAGCTCTACAACCAGTCCCGTGACTTCCTTGAGGGAAGGGCCTTGACGGTCGAGCACTTCAAGCACCAAATCGCCTTCAACTGCATCCCGCAGATCGATGTCTTCCTGGAAGACGGCTCCACCAAGGAGGAATGGAAGATGGTCGTCGAGGCGAAGAAGATAATGGGCGACGAAAGCCTCGCGGTCGCGCCTACCTGCGTGCGGGTGCCGGTGCTGCGCTGCCATGCCGAGTCGATAAACGTCGAGTTCGCGAGCGAGGTAAGCGTCGCCGACGCGCGCGCGGCCCTGGCGGCCGCCCCTGGGATCGTCATAATGGACGACCCCGCAAGCGCCGAATACCCCATGCCCGGCCTCCTTGAGGGCACGGACGCGACCTATGTCGGCCGCCTGCGCAAGGACCCGAGCGTCCCCCACGGCCTGGCCTTCTGGGTCGTAGCCGACCAAATCCGCAAAGGCGCCGCCCTCAACGCCACCCAGATAGCCCTCCTGCTCCTGCCCTAGGAAGCACAAAAGGGAGCACAAAAGCACAAAAGGAACGTCCCTTTTGTGCTCTGCCGGAAGCGCACCGACGAAGGGGCAAAGCGGACACAGTGTCGTCCACTGCTCGCGCATGCCCCCCACTACATCCCGTCCATTCCATTCGGTCACCCGGTTATACAAATTTTTCCCCGTTGCCCTGTTTGGGCAGGAGGGGAGAAATTATTGTGGTGCAATAACAGATGCCAAACGTGTGAGTGACTTATTGAAAAACTAGAAGCTCTGGAAGTATTTCTGGAAAAACGCGGGCAGAAGGACATCTGCCGCATTAGGCGTTTTTCTAGTAGTGTCTTCTAGTAGTCTTTTGCATGTTTGGCGACTTAGGGCAGATGTCCTTCTTCAAGAAGGACGGACAGGCTCAAGTTGCCAACAGCGCACCAATGCAGGCGGCAGCGCCACAAAGCAGCTCTCCATCAAAATCGCTGCTGCTGCGACCCCCGCCCCTGCAACTCCGCCTTCGGTGTCTTACTCCACCCACGTGCAGAACGTCGGCTGGCAGGCCGCCGTGAAGGACGGCGCCATATCGGGCACCTCCGGGCGCGCGCTGCGGCTTGAGGGCCTGAAGGTCAACCTCACGAACACGACGGGCTACGCCGGGGGCATCAGCTACTCCACCCATATCCAGAACATCGGCTGGCAGAAGGCGGCCAGCGTGAGCACCACCGGCAAGTCGACGGCCGAGGCCAAGGGCACGCTTTCGGGCACCGAGGGCCGGGCGCTGCGCCTTGAGGCCATGACGATGACCCTGACGGGGGACCTGGCCAAGCACTACGACATCTATTATAGGGTGCACGCCCAGAACGTCGGCTGGATGGGCTGGGCCAAGAACGGCGAGCAGGCGGGCACGGCAGGGCACGCCTTCCGCCTTGAGGCCCTGCAGGTGGTGCTCGTGAAGAAGGGGGCCGCCGCTCCGGCCAACGCCTACAAAGGGGTCACAACAGCTGCCGGCACTCCCCGCATGATAGACCCGAAGCCGCCCGCTGCGGCGGCGCTCGGCTATTCGTCGACCATCCATATCCAAAACGTGGGGGACAAGGCCTATTCAGCTGCCGACAGCTCGACTGTCCTGGGCACCCTGGGGCAAGGCCTGCGGCTTGAGTCGATGACCCTAAAGCTCAAGAGCGCCCCCTATTCGGGCTCTATCAAATATGAGACCCACATCCAAAACATCGGCTGGCAAGGAGCAAAGACCGATGGGGCGATATCGGGCACTTCGGGCAAGGGCCTTCGTCTGGAGGCTTTGCGAATCTCCCTCACCGGGGACATGGCCAAGCACTACGACGTGTACTACCGCGCACACGTGCAGAACATCGGCTGGACCGGCTGGGCCAAGAACGGCCAGAGCTGCGGGAGCGCGGGCTACGCCTACCGCATGGAGGCCATGCAGGTCATGGTCCTGCCCAAGGGCGGTGCCGCCCCGGGGCTGAACTCAAGCTACTTCTACCAGCGGCGCTAGGGAACCCAGGGGGAGGCGGGGGACGCCATGCCTCCCTCCCCTTAACGCGAGGTTGAGGGTCATAATGACCCCCAACCTCGCTGACCTGCGGGTTTGCATGCCAACGTGTCAACGGGGACACGTGCGGATTCGTCCCCGTTGAGCATTTTTACAATGACGTTGGTGTCGACGACGCTACCACTCGCCATGGTCTACCCTTTCGGTCTCTTTAAGGATTTCGGCAATCCCGCGATAGTCCTTGTCGGCAAGGGAGCCCGCAAAGCCCAGGTAGGGCTTCTCGGCATAGTGCTCCGTCCCCTGCCCACGCCGTAAAACGGTATACGAGAAGCACGTAAAACGGTATAGTATAAACGCGTAAAATGGTATACTAGGCAGAAATAGCTTGGAGAAAGGCAGGTCACAAGCTTATGGACAGCGTAGGGTACTTAAAGCGAATCCAAGAGGAAAAGCTCGAAAGCTTTCTCAAGGGGCTGCCAGCTTTTTCACTTGAGGGTGCAAAAGGTGTCGGCAAGACAACCTTGGCGAAGCGCTATGCGCAAACCGTATTCAGGATGGACGATGAAACAACGGCGAGCCTGATAGCCGGCACCCCCGCCATCCTGCAAGAAGCCGCGAAACCTGTTCTTATCGATGAGTGGCAAACCGTCCCATCAATTTGGAACACCGTCAGGCATTTTGTCGACGACGATATGTCGCCCGGGCAGTTTATTCTTGCAGGCAGCGCTGTGCCAAAAAAAGCGAAGCTGCATAGCGGTTCAGGCAGGATTGTCCGCATAAGGATGCGGCCCCTTTCGCTTGCCGAGCGCCAAATGTCGCAGCCGCTCGTTTCTCTTGCAGAATTACTGTCGGGGGATATTTGCGTGCGTCCGCAAACGGTAGAGGTGTCTCAGCAAGAATATGTGAGGGAGATACTAAAATCCGGCTTCCCGGGCGTTCGAGGCATCCCCGACGCTCTGAGAGAAGAAGTGCTTAACGGCTATATCGACAATACCGTTGAAAGAGAGTTTGCAGAACTGGGCATAGAGGTGCGCCGTCCAGAAACCTTGCGTTCTTGGCTTAAGGCCTATGCCGCTGCCGAAGGTTCAACAACAAGCTATGAGAGCATCCTCAACGCTGCCACGCCTGGTCAAGATAAGAAGCCGTCGAAGGTTACCACAATGGTGTATAGAGACACTTTGGCTGCATTATGGATACTTGACCCGGTTGCCCCATGGCTTTCGGAGGGGAATTTGTATGCCAATCTTGGCAAGTCTCCGAAACACTATCTCGTAGACCCCGGGCTTACGGCAAGGTTGCTCGATATTACGGAACAAAGGCTCCTTGACGCTAGGGGCAATGTCCATGTTTTGGGAAACCAGGCAAAGACGGTTCTTGGAAGGCTGTTCGAGGGACTGGTTGCTCAAAGCCTGAAGGTCTATGCGGATGCGAATAGCACCGAGGTACGGCACCTAAGAACTTCGCGTGGTGACCACGAGATTGACTTCATTGTGGAAAAAGGGGACACCCTTGTTGCTATCGAGGTCAAGTTTTCTCCGCATGTCTCTAACGACGACACGAAACAACTTAACTGGTTCGAGAGCTTTGTGCCTGACAGAAAAGTTATGAAAGTGGTGGTCTATACAGGGGAGTATCTAGTGAAAAGAGACTCCGACGACGTAGTGTTGATTCCAGCTGCTTGCCTGGGTGCTTAGGGCTTCCCCGCCGCACCTTCTGTCCGCGCACCGGCCCCTGTCCATGCCCTGCGTGGACAGGGGCCATGGTATAATCCGCCCTATGGGCAAGAAATCTTGGGGGTCTTTACACCCCAAGAACGCTGGGCTATCCTGAAAGGAAGGGCACCGTTGTGAACAGGCTAGAGCTTGAACACGTCATCCGTGCTGCTTGCGCAATCGTCATATCGGGGGTTTTTTACTCCTGTAAGAAGGAAGCGGCATGAGTGTTTTGGGGAATATAGTGTGGTTTGTCTTTGCGGGCCTTTGGCAGGGGTTGAGCTGGCTGTTTGTCGGCCTTCTCTGGTGCGTCACCGTGGTCGGCATCCCTGTCGGCCTCCAATGCTTCAAGATGGCGGGGCTGGCCTTCTTCCCCTTCGGGAAAGAGGTCGAATACGGGGGAGGGGCCCCCTCGGCGATCCTGAATATACTCTGGGTGGTATTCGGGGGCCTGGTGCTTGCCGTCGAGGCAGTTCTCAACGGCCTTGTCCTGTGTGTTACCATCATCGGCATCCCCTTCGGCATACAGTGCTTCAAGCAGGCAAAGCTTGCCCTGATGCCCTTCGGCACCGAGGTCCGCAAGCTGTAGGCCTGGCTGCAAACCCGCAAGTCTCAGGTCCGCAGGCTGCAAGCTGCAGGTTGGGGGGCGGGGGATTGCCTAGTCCTGCACGGTCCCGTAGGGCCAGTCCATGATGCCGCCCATGTCGTAGACCCCGGTGTATCCGAGTGCGACCAGGTCGTGGGCAGCAGCAGAGCTTCTTACCCCGCTGCGGCAGTAGACGAGTATGGTGGCATCGAGGTCCGCAAGCTCGCCTGCGGCGCGGCCCTTGATTTCTGCGTGGGGGATGAGGATGGCGTTGGCGATATACCCCTCGTGGTACTCTTCGACGCTGCGCACGTCAAGCAGGATGTAGGGGTCGCCGGAATCCATCATGTCCCTGGCCTGGGCGGCGGTGATCCTGCGGTACTGTGCCTCGGGGCTGTTCGTTGAGCCTTGCACGGGGGCCTCCTCCGAGCTCGGGGTTCTGTTCGCGTCAGGCGCCTCGCCGCCAAAACAGCCCGCCAGGAGGCTCGGGCCTAACAGCAGGACAAGGCAGGCAGCCATCAGTTTCTTGGGCGTGCGGCTGGGGGCGCTCGACTCGCGGGGACAGGCCCCGCGGGTTCCTTGGATGCGCTGCCCCTTGAAGGACCTGCGGGACCTATCCCCGTGGGTTCCTTGGATTACTTGACGGAACATCTCTTCACCTCGTGTTTTTGTAGCGAACCGGTGGGTCGTGCCTTCGACATTATAACCCATCAAAAAGTAAGGCAAGGCTAACATTTTTGCTGACAAGGCGCCGCGGGGGTGGTATAGTGGTCTCAGTAAAAGTAAGGCAAGCCTAACATTTTGCGCAGTCGGAAGGCAACCGGAAGGCAGTCGGGAGGCAATCGTACAGCAGCCGGAAGGTGCGCGTGCGGCAACCGGAAGGCAACCGGAAGGCAACCGGAAGGCAGTCGGGAGGGAAGCAGTGACGATCGACGCGGTAGATATCGGCGAGGGGTGCCGGCTGGTCAGCTGTGACGCCCCCCCGAGGACGCGCAGCAAGCTTGAGACCTTCGGACTCGTGCCGGGGGAGCGCATCAGGGTGGTCCAAAGCACCAGGGCGGGCCTCATCATAGAAGTGAAGCAATCCCGGCTGGCAATCTCGCGCGACCTCGCGCATTGCCTGGTCGTGTCTTAGGCCAAGGGGCGCCCCGTATGCGGATCGCACTTATCGGCAACCCCAACTCAGGGAAGACGACGCTGTTCAACGAACTGACCGGTGCAAACCAGCATGTGGGCAACTGGCCGGGCGTCACGGTCGAGAAGAAGGAGGGCACCGTCCGCCCCGCCTATGGCCAGGGCGAGATCGTCGACCTCCCGGGCATCTATTCGCTCTCCCCCTTCTCCATGGAAGAGGTCGTCTCCCGAGACTACCTGATCGACGAGACCCCCGACGTCGTCGTCAACATCGTCGATGCGACCAACCTTGAGCGCAACCTGTACCTGACCATCCAGCTCATCGAGCTCAACGTGCCGCTCATTATCGCCCTGAACATGATGGACGAGCTTGAGCGGGAGGGCTACCACATCGACACCGCACGCCTCAGCCACGACCTGGGTGTGCCGGTCGTCCCCATCTCGGCCGCAAAGAAGAGCCGCTTGGACGAACTGGTGCAGGCGCTTCCCGAGGCGCGGGAGCCTAAGCGCCACGAGCTGCCCAACCCCCACTTGGAGCGCCTGATAGCGCTCGTCGAGGCCCTGCTCAACGAACACCTGGTGCGGGAGCATCACCTGGGGGACCTCACCGCGCAGGGCTACCCCCTGCATTGGGCGGCCATCAAGGTGCTGGAAAGCGACGAGCTGGTGTTGGGGCACCTGACCCTCGACGAGGCGACGCAGCGCCGGGTTGACGACCTCAAGACCTCGTTCGAGAAGGAGCACGGCCTCTTGTGCACGGCCTTTGCGGATGCCCGCTACCGGCTCATCCACCATGTCGTCTACCACGGGGTCACCATCTGGTCGACCGACGGGACGAGGCACAAACACCTGCGCCACGCCCACAAGAATTTCCACCGCGGCCGGAAACACCACGACCGCCACGGCCGCGACGACCGCGCCCACACCCGCGACAGGTACGACGCCCGCGACACCCACACCTGCGACGCCCACACCCGCGACAGGCACGACAGCCGCGCGCACCACGACTGCGGCACCTGCATGGCCCAGACGCTTTACGGCGCCCACGGCGAAGGGCCTGCCGGCGAGGGCTTCTCGGGCGGGGACCTCCCACGCGGGCGGCTCCCACACGAAAAGCTCCTGGACGATGAATGGCACTCAAACGACGAATGGCACCCCAACGACGAATGGCACCCCAACGACGAAGGCCCCGCCCGGCTCGACGCGCAGCTCGCCCTCTCCGACAGGATCGACCGGCTCGTGACGCACCGCATCGGCGCGATCCCGGTGTTCCTCGTGGTCATCTTCGCCGTCTTCCACCTGACCTTCTCCGAGAGCCTATTCGGCATCCCTGGGCTTCCTAGCCCCGGCGTCTTCCTCCAATCCCTGGTGGAAGGGGGGGTTGCGGCCTTCGGCAACATGGTGTCGCTGCTCTTCGAGCCGGGCAGCTGGGCAGAGAGCCTGGTCGTCGGCGGCATTATCGGCGGTGTGGGGATCGTGCTCACCTTCCTCCCGAAGATACTGCTCCTCTTCCTCTTCCTGACCCTGCTCGAAGACTGCGGCTATATGGCGCGCGCCGCCTTCGTCATGGACCGCCTGCTCAAGAAGTTCGGGCTGGGCGGAAAGAGCTTCCTCCCTTTGCTGATGGGCTTTGGCTGCACGGTCCCTGCCGCCATGGCCTGCCGCGTCCTGGAAAACGAGCAGGACCGGAAGCTGACGCTCATGTTGGTCCCCTTCATGTCGTGCGGGGCCCGCGCGCCGATATTCCTGGTGTTTGCCGCCGCCTTCTTCCCGCAGGCTGCCGACATCGTCGTCTTCTCGATGTACCTGCTGGGCATCGCGGTCGCCGTCCTTGCGGGCATCGCCTTGCGCAAGCTGCTGTTCAAGGGTGAGCTCGTCCCCTTCATCATCGAGCTGCCGCGCTACCGCGCCCCCCGCGCACGCTCGGTCCTCCTGACCCTGTGGGACAAGCTGCGGGACTACCTCGTCCGCGCCGGCACCGTCATCTTCGCCATGTGCGTCTTCGTCTGGTTCCTCTCCAACTTCGGGGTGAGCGGCGGGGGCTTCGCCTACGTCGCCATGGAAGACTCGCTGCTGGTGGCCTTCGGGAGCCTTATCGCGCCGCTGTTCGCCCCGCTTGGCTTCGGCAACTGGATCGCGGTCGTTGCGGTGCTCACCGGCTTCATTGCGAAGGAGTCGGTGGTGGGCACCCTCGGCGTGCTGCTCAACGCCGAGACAGGGGCTGCCCTGGGCGGCTCGGGTCTCAGCGCGGCGCTGCTTGCAACGGCCGGGTTCACCCCCGTGGCCGCACTGAGCTTCATGGTGTTCTGCCTGCTGTACATCCCCTGTGTGGCAGCCTTCGCCACACTGAAGAAGGAATTCGGCTCCTGGAAGTGGGCCATCGGCCAGGCGGCCCTCTCGACGGCCGTCGCCTACGGGGCCGCGCTCGTGGTCTTCCAGGTCGGAAGCCTGTTTGCCTGATGCCTGAAAGGGGGCTGCACATGACGGCACGGCACGAGGAAGGGAAGGAAAGGGAAAAAAGGCCGCTCACCCCGGCAAACGAGGACTATCTTGAGGCCATCCTCGAACTGGGCGGTGCCGCCGGCGCGGTCCGCCTGGTCGACCTGGCGGCGAGGCTCGGGGTGTCGAAGGCGAGCGTGTCGGGCGCGCTCAAGAACCTCAAGCAGGCTGGCTTCGCCGAGCAGCCCTTCTACGGCGGCATCACCTTGACCGGGAAGGGCGCGGAGTATGCGTCGGGGATATTCGAGCGCCACCAGATGCTCTACCACTTCCTTTCTGACGTCTTGGGGGTCGAGCCGACCCGGGCCGCCGACGAGGCATGCAGGATGGAGCACGCGATCAGCGACGACACGCTCAAGCGCCTGACCGCCTACCTCACGGAAAACCTCCGCCCCGCCGCCATTCGATAGGCAGGGCACACCCTAGCTGTCACACCCCTTCTTTTTGGAGGGTGTCCTTGACTTGACCGGGGGCGAGCGGCTACAATATGAAGGTTCGCTTTCAGAAGCCCCGTGTAGCAGCGTGCGGGCGGGAGGTGTTACCCGCAAGGAGTCCAGACCTTGCGTGCACCGTCGGCGTAGGAACCCGGCACCCGCCAAGACCCTGCAACTTTTGAAAACAAACACGCCGCGTGGCCGCAAGGGCAGGCGCGGTGCGCTATTAATGGAGGAACAACGTGAAGACGTATTACGCAAAACCCCACGAGGTTGAACGCGAGTGGGTGTTGATCGACGCGACCGACCAGGTGCTCGGCCGTGTCGCCACCAAGGCTGCCCACATCTTGAAGGGCAAGCACAAGCCGCAGTACACGCCGCATATCGACACGGGCGACTTCGTCGTCATAGTCAACGCCGAGAAGATCAGGGTGACCGGCGCGAAGGCGGCCACGAAGGAATACTACCGCCACAGCGGCTATCCGGGCGGCCTCAAGATGGAGACCTTCGCCCGCGCCATGGAAAGGCACCCCGAGCGCGTCATCGAGCACGCGGTGAAGGGCATGCTGCCGAAGAACACCCTGGGGCGCGCCCAGGGCAGGAAGCTCAAGGTCTATGCCGGTGCCGAGCACCCGCATGCGGCCCAGAAGCCCCGCGAGATCAAGATGGAGGACAACTAATGGCAGGCGAAGCATTGTATTACGGCACCGGCCGTAGGAAGAACGCCGTCGCCCGCGTCCGGCTTGTCCCGGGCTCCGGGAAAGTGACGGTCAACGGCCGCGAAGGGCTTGACTACTTCGGCCGCGAGGCCCTGGTCGACTATGCCAAGACCCCCTTCAAGGTGACCGACACCCTCGACCACTTCGACGTGCTCGCCACGCTCAACGGCGGGGGCATATCGGGCCAGGCCGGCGCCCTGCGCCACGGCATCGCCCGCGCCCTGCTTGCGGCAGGCGACTACCGCGACGAGCTGAAGAAGGCGGGGTACCTGACCCGCGACGCCCGCATGGTGGAGCGAAAGAAATACGGCTTGAAAAAAGCCCGCAAGCGTCCCCAGTTCAGCAAACGTTAATTCCCAAGAAGAGCCCGCGCAAGCGGGCTCTGATGAATCTGAAGGAGCACGAGCGCATGGCAACGGTTTCCGAGAGGTACGGCACACTGGTTTTCAGCGAGGACTCCATGAAGGAACGCCTTCCTTCTGCGACCCACAAGCTGCTTGAGAAGACCATCAAGGAAGGCAAGCCGCTCGACCCCGAGGTGGCCAACGCGGTTGCCCACGCCATGAAGGAGTGGGCAATAGGGCTCGGGGCGACGCATTACACCCACTGGTTCCAGCCGCTCTCGGGCATGACCTCCGAGAAGCATGACAGCTTCTTAAACCCCCTCGGGGACGGCCGGGCGCTCATGACCTTCACCGGCAAGGAGCTCATCCAGGGAGAGCCCGACGCTTCGAGCTTCCCTTCCGGAGGCTTGCGCGCCACCTTCGAGGCGCGGGGCTACACCGCCTGGGACCCGACAAGCTACGCCTTCATCAAAGACGAGGTGCTGTGCATCCCCACCGCGTTTTGCAGCTACACGGGCGAGGCGCTTGACAAGAAGACCCCCCTTTTGCGCTCCATGGGCGCCCTTGAGGAACAGGTCAAGCGGGTCTTGAGGCTCTTCGGCGAACCGGAGCGCCACGTGAGCGCCACGGTCGGCTCCGAGCAGGAGTACTTTCTCATCTCCGAGAAGTCCTACGAGCGCCGCCAGGACCTCGTGCTCACGGGCCGCACCCTCTTCGGTGCGCCGCCCTGCAAGGGACAGGAGCTGGAAGAGCACTACTTCGGCGCGATACGCCCCACCGTGAACGAGTTCATGAAGGAGCTCGACGACGAGCTGTGGGCGCTGGGCATCGCCGCAAAGACGAAGCACAACGAGGTCGCCCCCGCCCAACACGAGCTGGCGCCCATCTTCACCAACGCCAACCGTGCAATCGACGAGAACCTTATCACCATGGAGAAGATGCGCCTTTTAGCCTCGCACCATGGCCTGGTGTGCCTGCAGCATGAAAAGCCCTTCGAAGGCATCAATGGCTCGGGCAAGCACAACAACTGGTCGATTGCGGCAGGCACGACGAACCTGTTCGACCCCGGCGACACCCCCATGGACAACCTGCGCTTCCTGGTGTTTTTGACCGGGGTCATCAAGGCGGTCGACGACTACCAGGACCTGCTGCGCATGTCCATCGCGTCGGCGGGCAACGACCACCGCCTCGGCGCCGACGAGGCGCCCCCCGCCATCGTCTCCATCTTCCTCGGCGACGAGCTGGGGGCAATCGTCGACGCGCTCGTCACCGGCCACGACTACGAGAACGCCGACAAGGTCGCCATGGACCTCGGCGTCACGGTGCTGCCGAACTTCCTCAAGGACAGCACCGACCGCAACCGCACGAGCCCCTTCGCCTTCACCGGCAACAAGTTCGAGTTCCGCATGCCGGGCTCGGGCGGGAACCTCTCCGACGCGAACATGATAATCAACACCGCTATGGCAAAGAGCCTCAAGGAGTTCGCCGACGAGCTGGACGGGAAGAAGGGCGAGAAGTTCGGCAAGGCCGCTATCGCCTACGTGAAAAGAACCCTTTCCGACCACCGGCGCATCATCTTCGACGGCAACGGCTACAGCTCGGAATGGGAGGAGGAGGCCCGCCGCCGCGGCCTTTCAAACTACCGCACCGCCGCTGAGGCCTTCCGCTGCTTCATCGAGCAGAAGAGCCTCGACCTCTTCGGGGAGTTCGGCGTGCTGAACGAGCCCGAGGTGTACAGCCGCTACGAGGTGAAGCTTGAGAAGTACAACAAGCTGCTCAATATCGAATGCCGCGTCATGAAGCGCATGGCCCGCCGGGTCTTCCTGCCTGCCATCAACGAGTACGCCTGCCGGGTTGCGCAGGAGGTGAACGCGGTCAGGGAGGCGATGCCCCATGCCGACCTGGTACAGCAGACGACGCTGCTCGACAAGCTGCTGACCGGCGTCCGTGACGCGGACGAGGCTCTGCAGGCGCTTGATGCCCTCCACCGCGAGGTCGCGTCCATCGAAAGCCAGCAGGAAAAGGCCGACCGCTATGCGTGCGAGGTGCTGCCTGCGATGGGGGCTCTGCGTGCCGCAATCGACGGGCTTGAGATCATCACCGACCGCGCCCACTGGCCGGTGCCGACCTACAACGACCTCCTGTTCTATTCCTAGGAGCATGACGGGCCGCCCGGCGCCACGCTGTGGGATAATGGCATCGCGGCCTGCACGGCCTGCACGGCCTGCACGGTCGGCGCGAATATGCGGGCCGGGTGTGGATGTGGGTGCGAGGGCGCCCGCTGGTGCGGCGATATGAGATACTGGACACTGCCCGCGAAGGGATAGCCTCGTCGGTGCATGTTGGTTTTAGATGCTGGTGGTGGCATTGAAAAAGGAGCCGTTACGAAGAGAAGGGACGCATGATGGCACTTACCTCGGTTGACTACATTTGGAAGAATGGGAAGATGATTGCGTGGGACAAGGCGACCACCCACGTGTTGTCGCACTCGCTGCACTATGGCTCGGCGGTCTTTGAGGGGATCCGGTGCTACCGGGACCTCGGCTCGAAGAAGAGCTACGTGTTCCGCCTGCGGGAGCATATGGAGCGCCTTCACCGCAGCTGCAAGATAGCGATGATCGACCTCGAATTTTCCGTCGAGGACCTCTGCGACGCGGCAATCGACCTGATACAGAAGAACAAGCTGGATTCCTGCTATATCCGCCCGATCGTGTATTACGGCTACGGCCAGATGGGCATCGACCCGACGGGGGCGCCGGTCGATGTCGCCATTGCCGCGTGGCCCTGGGGCGCCTACCTGGGCGACGAGGCCTCCGAGAAGGGTATTGCGGCCGGGGTCTCGTCTTGGCGCCAGCGCTCGGTCAACGCCATACCCCCCGCGATGAAGGCGACCGCGTCGTACATGAACGCCATCTTCGCGAAGCTTGAGGCGAGGTCCAACGGGTATGCCGAGGCCATCATGCTCAACGAGGCCGGCATGGTCTGCGAGGGCACGGGCGAGAACCTGTTCGTCGTGCGCGACGGCATCTTGTCGACACCCCCCCTGTCGGACGGCGTGTTGGAGGGCATAACCCGCGACACCATCCTCTGCATCGCCAGCGACCTGGACATACCGTCAATCGAAGAAAGCCTGACGCGCACGGACCTCTACCTCGCCGACGAGGTCTTCCTGACCGGCTCCGCTGCCGAGGTTGTCCCTGTCAACAGCGTCGACGGCCGCCCGATCGGCGAACCGGGCCCGGTGACGCGCTCCCTGCAGGAGAACTTCTTCAGGGTCGCCTACGGGCAGGCCGAAGACTACCTGGACTGGCTGACCGAGGTCTCTTAGGCGAGGCACGGCCAAGAATCGTGAGGCATCGTGGAATGCCCTGGCCGGCGCGCTCGGCTACGGCTTGATGAGAATGGGGAGATAGATGGAAGGCCTTCGCACCCGTGAGGTAGAGAACCTGCTCTATGCGCTCTCGAAGCTGGACGACTGCGACGACTTGTACCGCCTGCTCGAAGACCTGTTCACCATCCGCGAGATAAAGGAAACCTCGCAACGCCTTGAGGTGGCACGCATGCTCGCCTCGGGCAGGTCCTACATCGCCATCGAACAGGCAACCGGCGCCTCGGCAACCACAATAGCCCGGGTGTCGAAATGCCTCAGCCACGGCTCAGGCGGCTACGAACGCGCCCTCACGGCACTAGAAGATAATGCCGAAGAATGAAAATAGCGTAAACAAAAAGAAGTGAGGCACCCAAGAAGGGTGCCTCATTCGGAGCCCCCTGAAGACCAGGATGATGGTGGTGGGCTGGTCTTCAGGGCATAAGAGTGGGCGGAGTATGCTCTTAGGTCCTGCTGTCTTGCTATCCCGCTAAAAATTCCCATCAAGAATTTTCTTTTTCTAAATAATAGTACTGATTCCTTATTAAGTCAATACTATTTTTAATCTTTTTAAAAAATATTCCTTCTGTTACCTTCCGGTAATCTTTCCCAGGCAGGGAGGTCACGTGATACAGTAAGGAGGCAAGCAAGCCGCGGGGCTCCCAAGCCTGCGGCAGGAACTTTGAAAGGCCTACCATGGAATACAAAAGCGTCTGGAAGAACTACACGGAAGAAGGCCTCGGTGCGCTTGAGGCCTTTGCCGAGGACTATATCGGGTTTATCTCGACCTGCAAGACCGAGCGTGAGTGCGCCTCCTTTGCGCTGTCGTGCGCGAAGGAGCAGGGCTATTCCAGCCTTGACGAGGCAATCGCCGACAAAAAGAGGCTCAAGCCGGGTGACAAGGTGTGGGCGCACGCGCAGGGCAAGGCGCTCATCCTCGTGCATGTCGGCACGGAGCCCATCGAGGCGGGCCTGAACATCCTTGGCGCGCACATCGACTCCCCGCGGCTCGACGTCAAGCAGAACCCGCTCTACGAGTCCAACGACCTCGCCCTGCTCGACACCCACTATTACGGGGGGATCAAGCACTACCAGTGGGTCACCACGCCCCTTGCCATCCACGGCGTCGTCACCAAGAAGACGGGGGAGAGCGTCGAGGTCGTCGTCGGTGAGGACGCGGGCGACCCGGTATTCTGCGTCACCGACCTGCTTCCCCACCTTGCCGCCGAGCAGATGGACAAGAAGGCGCGGACGGTCGTCGAAGGGGAAAACCTCGACGTGCTCGTCGGTAACCGCCCGCTCGTCGTCGAGAAGGACGACGAGGCCCCAGGAAAGGAGCCCGTCGCCGAGCCCGCCGCAGCAGGTACCAAGCCTGTCGCAACAGCCGCCCCCGCAGCCAAGGGTGCCGCAGCTGCCGCCGAGGATGCAGCCGAGCCCGCCGCCGAGCCCGCCGCAGCCAGCACCCCCGAAGAAGAAGTCGTGGCAGGCATCGAAAAGCTCGCCGAAAAGGAGCCGGTCAAGGCAATGCTGCTCAAGCTGCTCTTCGAGCACTACGGCATCGAGGAAAAGGACTTCCTCTCCGCCGAGCTTGAAGTGGTGCCCGCCGGGCCTGCGCGTGACTGCGGCTTCGACCGCAGCATGGTGATAGGCTACGGCCAGGACGACCGGGTGTGCGCATACCCCTCGCTCCGCGCCCAGCTCGCCCAGAAGAAGCCGAAGAGGACCTGTGTCTGCATCTTCACCGACAAGGAAGAAGTGGGCAGCATCGGGGCCACCGGCATGGCGTCCCGTTTCTTCGAGAACACCATCGCCGAAGTCATGGAGCTTGCCGGCGAGGGCTCGGGTCTGGCCCTGCGCCGGGCGCTTACTGCCTCGCACATGCTCTCTTCCGACGTGAGCGCCGGATTCGACCCGCTCTACCCCTCGGTATTCGAGGCGAAGAACGCCGCCTACCTGGGGCGAGGCCTCGTACTTACCAAGTATACGGGGGCGCGGGGAAAAAACGGCAGCAACGACGCCTCCGCAGAGTACGTCGCGAAGGTCCGCGCAATCCTGGACGGGGCTGGTGTTGCCTTCCACACCTCAGAGCTCGGGCGCGTCGATGCGGGCGGCGGCGGGACCATCGCCTACATCTCCGCCGAGTACGGCATGAACGTCATCGACTCGGGGGTCGCCGTGCTTTCGATGCATTCCCCGTGGGAGGTCGCCTCGAAAGCGGATATTTATGAAGCCTATAAGGGTTACCAAGCCTTTTTGCGGGATGCGTAGTACAATACAAGCCACTATCCCAGGCTTTTCGCCGTGAATCGAAGGGGCATGTCCATGGCTTTCTACTTTGACGAACCGTCTCGGACCTTCAACGAATACCTTCTAGTTCCGGGGTATTCGTCGTCCGAATGCATTCCCTCAAAGGTAAGCCTGAAAGCCGCCCTCTCCAAGCACCGCAAAGGTGCCGAGCCCGAACTCTCGCTGAACATCCCGCTTGTCTCCGCCATCATGCAGTCGGTCTCCGACGACGGCATGGCCATCGCCCTTGCGACCGAGGGGGGCCTTTCCTTCATATTCGGCTCCCAGCCGCTTGAGCAGCAGGCCGCCATGGTCGCGCGCGTCAAGAACTACAAGGCGGGCTTCGTGGACAGTGACGCGAACCTTTCCCCCGACATGACCCTGGCCGAGGTGCTGGAGCTCAAGGAACGGCTCGGCCACTCGACGATGCCGGTCACCGAGGACGGTTCCGCCAACGGCAAGCTGCTTGGCATCGTGACCAGCCGGGACTACCGCATCACCCGCACGGCCGCAAGCGAGCGGGTCGCCGACTTCATGACGCCGCGCGAAAAGATGGTCGCGGCACCCCTGGAAACGAGCCTCAAGGTCGCAAACGACATCATCTGGGACAACAAGCTCAACTCCGTCCCCATCGTCGACGGGGACGACCACCTGGTCCACATGGTATTCCGGAAGGACTACGACTCGCACAAGTCGAACCCGCTTGAGATGCTCGACTCCCAGAAACGCTACATGGTGGGCGCCGGCATCAACACCCGCGACTATGCCGAGCGGGTGCCCGCGCTCGTCGAGGCGGGGGCGGACCTCCTGTGCATCGACAGCTCCGAGGGGCATTCGGCCTGGCAGGAACAGACGCTTGGCTGGATACGCGCCCAGTTCGGCGAAGGGGTGAAGGTGGGCGCGGGTAACGTGGTCGATGCCGAAGGTTTCCGCTTCCTCGCCGAGGCGGGCGCAGACTTCGTCAAGGTCGGCATTGGCGGCGGCTCGATCTGCATCACGCGCGAGCAGAAGGGCATCGGGCGGGGCCAGGCAACCGCCCTTATCGAGGTGGCCCAGGCCCGCAACGCCTATTTCAAGGAGACCGGCGTCTACGTCCCCCTCTGCTCCGACGGCGGCATCGTCTATGACCACCACATGACGCTCGCCCTTGCCATGGGCGCGGACTTCCTCATGCTCGGCCGCTATTTCGCCCGCTTCGACGAGAGCCCGACCAACAAGGTCAACATCAACGGCAGCTACATGAAGGAATACTGGGGCGAAGGCTCGGCGCGTGCCCGCAACTGGCAGCGCTACGACCTCGGCGGCGAAAAGACGGGCCTCACCTTCGAGGAAGGCGTCGACTCCTATGTCCCTTATGCCGGGAGCCTGAAGGACAATGTCGCCCTGACCCTTGCGAAGATGAGGTCGACCATGTGCAACTGCGGCGCCCTGACTATCCCCGAGCTCCAGGCAAAAGCGAAGCTGACGACGGTCAGCTCGACCTCCATCGTCGAGGGCGGCGCACACGACGTCCTGCTCAAGGACAAGACTCCCTATGTAGGAAGTTCCATCGGGTTACGCTGATTGTGGGTTACGCTGATTTACAATCAGCGTAACTGCTCGACGCTGCGGCTTCCTGTGGCACCCGATCTTACCCCTTTTACGCTTACCTTCGCGTACTCAAGTACGCTCAGCCGTGCAACGGGGCAATCTCGGGCATCACAGAAACCCTCGCTGGCTGATATGGACCTGTGGGACAAAAGCCAAACTCTTTCATTACGGAAAGCCTCTTCGCTGGCAGATATAGACTTGGGAGTGTGAGCGGGGCGCTGGATTAAGGTTAAATCCGGCCCATTTCGCTGAGGGTCGTGTTGTACCAGTGCTGCCAGTTGGGCGGGCAGTATTTTTGGGCCCCCCAGACCGACACCGTGCCCCCGTAGCCGTTCGCGAGGCCCCTGACGTGGGTGTCTATCGCTGTTTCCCAATTGGGCCAGCTGATATTGCCCCAGCCCCAGGCGTTGTGCTGGAGGAAGCAGTACCTTCCCTTGGAGCTCTCGATACACGAGATTGCCGGAGAGAAGCGGGGGTCGACGCCATACCTCCAGGCGGCCTCCGCAAAGGTATACCCTTGCCCGGTGAGCGGGGAGCCGGCCAGGTATGCGTCTATTCGGCCTGCCCACAGGGAGACGAAGGTATCCCTGTCAAGCGTCCAGTCGATTCCACTCAGTGAAGAGGGCCCCGACATATGCGGGGAGCCGTCCCCGGTGCCGCCGTTTGCCTGCTGCTCCTGCCAGGCAAGCTCTGCTAGGCGGGCAGCCTCGATACGGGCAGCCTCTTCCTCGGCCTTGCGCTGTGCTTCCTCGCGGGCGGCCTTCGCCTCTTCCAAGGCTTCCTCGGCACGCAGCATTTCGGCGTCGGCAGCCTTCTTGTTCTCCTGCAAGGCGTCCCGGGTCTCTTGCAGCTCCGTCTTCATGACGCGCAGCCTGACGACCTCGTTCATGTTTATCTGGTGGACCGTGTTGAGGTATTCGATAGAGGAGATGAACTCGTCGAGGCTCGACGCGTCAAGTATCATGTTGATGAGGGAGAAGCCCTCCTGCTGCATCTTGTAGAGGGCGACCATGGCGACGGCACCCTTCTCTTCCTGCACGGGGATGTCGTGTTCGAGCACTTCTATCTTGAGCCGGTTCTCTTCGACCTGCGTCTGGAGGGCCTTCACCTTCTCTGCGGCCTCGTCATAATCCTTGGCGGTCTGCTCAAGTCGCTCGCCGGTTTCGGTAAGGAGTTCCTCAATCTCGGTGTTGTCGGCATAGGCCATGCCCGTGCCACCGAGGGAAAAGACAAGCGCCCCACACGCCAGGACGGCTGTCAGGGAAAAGGCTTTGCCTCTTTTCACGATACGGTGTTGCATGCAGCAATAATCCTTCACGAACCACTATATTTAGCAAGGAACCCTCAAAGACCACTAAATAAGATGCCTCATTATACCGCCAAACCCCCCTCGATGCACCGTCAAAGTATGTTGTTTTTCTGCTCATTAGGGGTTGACAAGGGGACGGGGCGTTTGTCAACTTCCGGGACGTTCGGGGACAAGTATGCCTGTCAAAAGTTGACAAACGCCCCGTCCCCTTGTCAACCTCTAATCACCTGTGCTCTGCTACAATATTGGCGACAATATGATTCCCATGGATGGGGGCAACATGCCAAGACATGCGCGACAGCTAAGCGAGAGCGGCATCTACCACATCATATTCCGTGGTGTGAACCGCTGCAATCTGTTTGAGGAAGAGGAAGACTTTGCAAAACTGCTCGATCTTCTTGCAAACGTGAAAGCAGAACTGGGATTCAAGGTGTTGGCATACTGCATGTTGGACAACCACGTGCATCTCCTGCTCAATGAGCGCTCCCCGGGTGATATCACCAAGATAATGGCAAAGATGCTAGCTCCTTACGCCTATTGGTTCAATAGGAAATACGGGCGAAGCGGCGCCCTCATCGCGAACCGCTACAGAAGCGAAGCCGTTGAGAGCGACGAGTACCTTCTCACGCTTGTCCGCTACATCCATCAAAACCCCCTGTTTGCAGGCTTAAGCCGAGCGGCTGACGGATATCGATGGAACAGCTATTGCGATTACATAAAGGGGCATTCCCTTCTGACCGACACGCGTCTTGTGCTTGGGATGTTCTCCTTGGATCCCGAAGTGGCAGCCAGGGAGTTTGCAGCATTTCACGATACCCTGGAAAGCAACGACTACTCCTATTCCGAAGAGGTCAAAAAGACCAAGGAGGAGGTTCGGCAGGAGTTCCTTTCCGCCCTTGGGGGAATAGAGTCGAGCACCATTGCGGGGTTGCCCAAGAACCAGCGGGATGCCATCTTGGCCGTATTACGAGATAGGGGTTTTTCGATACGCCAGATAGAAAGGCTGACAGGCGTTTCCAGGGGCATCGTAGCAAAGTGTAAAAGTTGACAAGGGAAAGTTTGACAAGGGGACGGGGCGTTTGTCAACTTTTGACAGGCATACTTGTCCCCGAACGTCCCGAAAGTTGACAAACGCCCCGTCCCCTTGTCAAACTTTCCCTTGTCACCTACCTTTACATCATATCTTTTCGTGGCGGCCCTTGCGTGCGTGCTTTCCTCTGCTTACAGCGGGTCTATCGGGGACCTTGCTGAGCTCTCTGCTGCTGTGTCTCGCCTTGCCGTGCCTCGTGCCTCCGGGAGCCCTGCCGATAGCCTCCCTGCCACCAGCCCTTTCGCTGTCGTCAACCTCCCGGCCGCCAGCTTCCTCGCTCTCGGCCACCGTGCCGTCAACCTTCCGGCTGCCGGGCGCTTCCCCGCCAGCCCCCTCGCTCCCAACCTCCCCATCGCCAGCCTCCCAGCCGTCGGCCACCTCCCAGCCGCTGATCCCTTCGCTGTCGAGCGCTTCGCCCTCAGGCACCTCGTCTTCGGTATCCCCGTCCTCAACGCCCTCGGTCTCTCCGCCGTCAGCCGTGCGGCCCGCGGGTTTTCCGCCCCGGGGCAGCCGTGAGAGCGTCTTGATTCCCGCATAGCCCAGGAGGGCGGCCCCCAGTATGCCCAAGGCGGCGACCAGGAACACCCAGCTGGGGATGTCGGGCGTCGCGAAAAGGGGAGTGATCTCGGGTACGGTCTCGGCTCCTGGCCGGATGGCTCCTGCCGGGGCACCCTCGCCGACAGGCACCGAGGGGCCGCCGCGCCCGCCGCCTGACACCACCGATGCAACCAGCGACACCGCCTCTATGGCCGCCAGCAGCCCGACGGCCGCCAGCAGCATCGACGCGGCCCTTCGGATACGCACTAATCGTCGGGGAGGGGAGGGGTTTTCCGTAATGTTTTTTTTCATAGCCTGTAAACCCCTCGGAGCGCTCGTGTGCCTCTCCGGCCCATTCTACCATAATCCCGAAACGTCATAAGCCGCCAGGATTATGCACTATTTCTCATCCTAAAAGGCTTTGATTCACTGGGGTCGATACGCGGGATTTCAGGGGAGGACTCCTGGCCGCCTAAAGTCGGCAACAGGCCATAAGCGCTGGAAAACACCAGAAAATTTTTTTGGGAAAAGCCTTGCATTCGCCTGTGAAAGGGAGTATGGTGTGCACTGTCAACAAGGGTTGACACGCACCTTAAAAAGAAATGGGCAAACCTGTCGAAAGGCAGCGGCGCAAAGCTATAGGGCCTTCCCCGGAAACGGAAAGGCAGCCAGTTGCAAAGATGAGGGAAATTCCTTCGGGGGACTCACTCTTTCCTAACTGGATTAAAGGTTTTGGAAACGGTGAACGCGAAGAGGCTTCCTCTCAGGCCGCCACCGGGCGGCATTTTTTATGCCAAGAACCGATAATCCAAAATCTTTCAAACCGAATAGCTTTGCCGCCTTTGTGGCAGCGTCCTTGCAGGCCTTGGTGCCGCGATGCGTGTGGAGGTAGAGCGGCGCCAAGCCTGCAGGGCCCGAGGGCGGGTACCGGTGTGCTAGGGGTGCGCCGGTATCCAGGTACCGCCGCGCTCGGGGTGCGCCGGTGCCTCCATCCCGGTGTGCTAGGGGTGCGCCGGGATGGCTTTCGGGAGCCCTTTCACAAGGAGCGAAAGAACAAGTGGGTGTGATGGGATGTGCCGACAGCTAGGGGGTCGGCACATTCCATATCTGCGAATATCCGCGAATCCGTGAAATTCATATCGACTTTTGGTTTGCCGTGCAACCTTCTTATATAATGTCGTATTACCTTTTTGCACGCAGCGCCGATTCCGGGTTGGGCACGTCGGTACATACGTCCCCGCATTCCTGCATAAAGAGTAGTCCTGAAAAGGGTTTGCCCTGTTCAAGCATGAAGGTATGTTCTTTGACTGTAACGAATGAAGGGGGCGTGAGATCATGCCGAGACTTCAAATAATGGATACCACCATCCGGGACGGGCAGCAAAGCCTTTGGGCCACGCGTATGCAGATAGGCGACATGCTTCCAATCCTGCCGAAGATGGACCGCGTCGGGTATTGGGCGATCGAGGCCTGGGGCGGTGCGACCTTCGACACCTCCCTGCGTTTCCTCGACGAGAACCCGTGGGAACGCCTCCGCTCTATCAAGGCGAAGACGCCGAACACGCCGCTTTCCATGCTTTCCCGAGGCCAGAACCTCGTGGGCTACAAGCACTACTCCCGCGAGATAGTGAACCACTTCATCAAGACAGCACACAGAAACGGCATCGAGGTCTTCCGCGTCTTCGATGCCTTAAACGACATCAGAAACGTCGTCGACAACGCCGACGCCATCAAGGAGCACGGCGGGCACTTCGAGGGCGCTATCTCCTATACCATGTCCCCGGTGCACACGCTTGACAGCTATCTTGAGTACGGTCAGTCCCTGAAGAACCTCGGGGCCGACTCCATCTGCATCAAGGACATGGCGGGTATGCTCACACCCTACCGCACCGAACGCATGGTGAAGGCCTTCAACGCCGAGATCGGCCTGCCCGTCCACATCCACTGCCACTATGTCGGCGGCATGGCCCCGGCGAACATCCTGAAGGCGGCCGAGGCCGGCGCCGCCATCGCGGACACGGCCCACGCGCCGCTCGCTTTCGGCAACAGCCACCCGGCGGTCGAGATGATCGTCGCGGCGCTGCAGGAGAGCAGCTACGACACGGGGCTCGACCTGGAGCTCCTTTTCGAGATCGCCGAATACTGGGAAGAGGTCCGCAGCCGCGGCCACTACAAGCGCGGCGTTTCCTCGCTCATCCACATGCAGGTCTACTCGCACCAGGTGCCCGGCGGCATGATGAGCAACCTGGTCTCCCAGCTGGAGGTGCAAAACGCCAGCAACCGCCTCGAAGAGGTCATGAAGGAGATACCGAAGGTCCGCGCCGAGGTGGGCTACCCGCCGCTCGTCACCCCGATGTCCCAGATAGTGGGCACACAGGCGGTGTTCAACGTCATCACCGGCAAGCGCTGGAGCGTCGTCTCCAAGGAGATGAAGGACTACATCTGCGGATACTACGGCAAGGCGCCCGGTCCCATGGACAAGGAGATAGTCAAGAAGGTCGTGGGCGACTCCGACGTCTTGCCTCCCGATATCGCGCCCGGCTCGCTGGTCACCACGACCTACGAGCAGATGAAGAACGAGATAGGCGATTTGGCGAAGACCGAGGAGGACGTCCTCATGTACGCGCTCTTCCCGAACGAGGCGCGCACCTATTTGAGCAAGCACCGCACGTCAGAGAAGGTCGACTTCCTCATGGAGCAGGAGTCGAGCCATACCAAGGAGGATGATTACGTGGACATCAATCAGATTCGTGAGCTCGTGCGCGTCGCCGAGGAAAGCGGCGTCGGCGAGATCGTCGTGGAAGAAGAGGGGACCCGCATCTCGGTTCGTATGCCGAGCGCGGTGATTGCCGACGGCGCCCTCCCGGTGGCCTTTGCAGCCCCGGCAGGGGAAGCCGCCGGCGCGGCCGCCCCTGGCGCCGCAAAGGACGAGGCCCCGGCGGCTGCCGACGACGAGGGCGCAGACCGCCCGCCGCACTGGAAGGCCGTCATCGCGCCGATGGTCGGCACCTTCTATTCGTCCCCGGCCCCCGGGGAGCCCCCCTTCGTGCAGGTGGGGGATGATGTGACGGCGACCCAGACCCTGTGTATCGTCGAAGCGATGAAGCTGATGAACGAGATAACCTCTGAAGAGATCGGCACCATCCGCGAGGTTTGCCTCGAGGATGCGACGCCGGTGGAGTTCGGCACCGTGCTCTTCTACCTCGAGCCCTTCGGGGCGCCCGCGCCTGCGCCGGAGACCGCGTAATGTTTAGCAAGGTGCTGGTCGCAAACCGCGGCGAGATAGCCCTGCGGGTCATGCGCGCCTGCAGGGAGCTGGGCGTCAAGACGGTCGCGGTCTATTCGACCGAGGACGCCGACACCTACCCGGTGCATTACGCCGACGAGGCGGTGTGTATCGGCCCCGCGCCTGCCTCCCAAAGCTACCTGGTCGTCCCCAGCATCATTGCGGCGGCCCTCAACACGCAGGCCGATGCGATACACCCCGGCTATGGTTTCCTGGCCGAGAACGCCGACTTTGCCCGGGCCTGCGCCGAAAACAACATCGTCTTCATCGGACCGGCGCCTGAGAGCATCGAGCAGATGGGCGACAAGAGCGAGGCGCGCGAGACCATGAAGCGCTGCGGCGTGCCCACTGTCCCGGGAAGCGACGGCTGCGTCGACACGGTTGAGGAGGCCCAGGCCTTCGCCAAGCGGGCCGGCTTCCCCGTGCTGATAAAGGCGACTGCTGGCGGCGGCGGCAAGGGCATGCGCGAGGTGCACAGCGCCGAGGAACTGGAACCCCAGTACAAGGCAGCCCGGCTTGAGGCCGGGGCCGCCTTCGGCAACGACGGCGTCTATATCGAAAAGCTGGTGCTGCGCCCCCGGCACGTGGAGATACAGGTGCTTGCCGACGACCTCGGCAACAGCATATCGCTGTGCGAGCGGGACTGTTCCATCCAACGGCGCCACCAAAAGCTCATCGAGGAGGCGCCGAGCCCGGCGCTGACCAACGCCATCCGCCGCTCGATGGGCCTTGCGGCGATCAAGGCGGTTCGGGCCACCGATTACAAGAACGCCGGCACGGTCGAGTTCCTGCTTGACGAGGGCGGGCATTTCTACTTCATGGAGATGAATACCCGCATCCAGGTCGAGCACCCCGTGACCGAACAGGTGACGAACACCGACATCGTCAAGGAGCAGCTGCGCATCGCATCTGGCGAGGCCATCTCGTGTGCGGCCCGGGCGCCCTTCGCGCCCCAGGGCCACTCCATAGAGTTCCGGGTCAACGCCGAGGACCCCGCCCACGACTTCAGGCCCTGCCCTGGCACGATCACCGCCTTCGAGGCCCCTTCCGGCCCGGGGGTTCGTGTGGAAAGCTACGTGCAAGCAGGTTCGAGGATATCGCCTTTCTACGACTCCCTGGTGGCAAAGCTCGTCGTGTACGGGCAGGACCGCGAAGAGGCCATTGCCCGGGGCAGGCGTGCGCTGCAGGAGTTCAAGATAGAGGGGATTGCGACGACCATTCCCTTCCACCTCAAGGTGTTAGAGAACGAGGCGTTCAACAAAGGCGTGTTTTCAACCGACTTCCTTGAAACGCAGATGGGAGACATATGATGACCAACCTCAACATTGACGGGATGGCGCTTGCGCCGGGCGTCGTGGAGACTATCGTGTCGATAGCCGCACAGGAGGTCGAGGGGGTTGCTACGGTCGGCTCGTCGGGCGTGGGCAATTTCCGTTCGATGTTCGGAACCCGGAACACGACGCAGGGTGTCGACATCGAGGTGACCGACGACGACAAGCTGCATGTCTCGGTCAGGATCGACGTCGCATACGGGTCCTCGCTGCCTGACGTGGCGTCGGGCATTCGCAGCTCAGTCGCGGATGCCGTGGCAAGCCAGGTGGGTATCCCCGTCTCAAGCGTCGATGTCTATGTCGACGGCATCCAGTTCGGCAGCTGACCCCTCGACCGAAGCCTGACCTTTCCATGCCCGCCAAACGACACGAACGCACGTCGGCTCGCCGTTGCGCCCTGCAGGTGCTCTACCAAAGCGAGGTGCTCGAAGAGCCGCCGTCAAATATTGCCGCAGGCGAACAGCATATCGACGAGGCGGGGATCCTCGATAACTACGCGCTGGCCCTCCTTGCCGGGGTGCAGGCACACCGGGAAAGCATTGACGACTACCTGAAGAACACCTCGGAGAACTGGGCGCTTGAGCGCATGCCCATCGTGGACAGGTCCATCCTGCGGCTTGCGGTGTACGAGATGCTCCATGTCGAGGACGTGCCGCTGTCGGTCTCCATCAACGAAGCCGTCGAGCTGGCAAAGGATTTCGGCGGGGAGGACGAGTCCCCCCGGTTCGTGAACGGGGTGTTAGGCCGCATCGCCAAGACCCTTGAGGAAGGCAGCCATGGAAAATAAAGACAGCGCAAGCTATGAGTCGGTGAAGGAACGCCTCGACGAGATAGTCGAGGCGGTCAGCGACGAGGGCATCTCGCTCGACGACGCGCTCGACCTGTATGAAGAGGCCGTCAAACTGGGGCTTCAAGTGAGCAACCTCCTTGAGGAAGATATCGCCGAATCACAGATAGCCGCGGTTTTTGAGGAGCATGCCGAGGTGCTTGCCGACACCTTCGAGGGGCCTGCGTCCGTAGGTACTCCGACGGAGATGAGCGAGGCCGGGACACCTGTGGATACGGACGCACCGACGGATGCGCCGGGCGAAGGGCCGGGCGATGGGGCGGCCGACGAGCCAGGCGACGGGCCGGGCGACGGGCCGGCTGCTGCGCCCGCAGAGTCCCGCGACGGACACCAGGCGCCGTCATGACGCAGCGGATTATCGACATACTGAGCTCCCCCCAGGACCTGCAACACCTCAGCAACGACGAGCTTGAGATCGTTGCCTGCGAGATACGCGAGGAAATCGTGTCGGTCACGGCGAAGACAGGCGGGCATGTCGCCTCAAGCCTGGGAGCCGTCGAGATCATCGTCGCGCTGCATTCCCTCTTCAACAGCCCGACCGACCGGATCGTCTTCGACGTGGGGCACCAGGCCTACGCCCACAAGATACTGACCGGGCGGCTCCAGGAGTTCGACACGCTGCGCACTTATGGCGGCATATCGGGGTTCACGAAGCCCGAGGAGAGTCCCCATGACGTGCATCCCTCGGGACACGCCTCCGATTCGCTGTCGGTTGCCCTGGGGCTCGCGAAAGCGCGTGACCTGCGGGGAAGCGATGAGAACATCGTCGCGGTCATCGGGGATGCCGCGCTTGCCGGCGGCATGGCTTTCGAGGCGCTGAACCACATCGGGCACGAGCAAAGCCGGATGATTATCGTCCTCAACGACAACGAGATGTCGATATCTCGCAACGTCGGTGCCCTGATGAGGCATTTCGGTTATATGCGCGCCTCCGACCAGTACCGGCAGACACGAGACTCCCTGCAAGAGATGCTGACGAGGCGCGGCCGCGTCGGCAAGCAGCTCGTTTCCCTCGGGCGCAACGTGAGGGGCTCGATGAAGCAGCTCGTCATCCCCCGGACGATGATATTCGAACAGCTGGGCATCATGTGCACGGCCCCCATCGACGGGCACAACATTGCTGCTCTGCGGGAGATATTCGAGAAGGTCATGCACACGGACGGTCCGATACTCGTCCATGTCGTCACGCGGAAGGGCACCGGCTACGAGCACGCGGAGCGTTCCCCCGAGGTGTTCCACGGAGTCGGCCCCTACGACATCGCAACAGGCGCCGTCATCAAGCAGGCGGCCAAGGCACCAACCTACACGAAGGTGTTCTCGGATGCCTTGATGGCCGAGGCGGCAGCTGATCAAGATATCGTTGCAATCACGGCCGCCATGAAGGACGGGACTGGGCTGGCGGGTTTTGCCGAGGCCCACCCCGACCGCTTTGTCGACGTTGGCATCGCGGAGGGCCATGCGGTCGGCATGGCCGCAGGCCTCGCGCTGGGCGGGAAGAAGCCGGTCGTCGCGATCTATTCCACATTCATGCAACGTGCCGTCGACCAGCTGATAATCGACAACGCCCTCTCCGATCTCCCGGTGGTGTTCTGCCTCGACCGCGCGGGCTTGGTCGGGGACGACGGCCCCACGCACCACGGCGTGTTCGACCTGGTGTATGCCCGTATGATCCCGAATATGAGGGTGATAGCCCCCTCCAACGAAGCCGAACTGGTGCATGCGCTCCACACGGCGCTTGTAAAGCCCGGGCCCTTTGTGGTCCGCTACCCGCGTGGCGAGGCGACCGGTGTTGCCCTGCCCGAAGTGCCCGAGGTTCTAAAAACCGGGAAGGGCAAAGTCGTCCGGAAGGGGAAGGACGTCGCGCTCCTTGCCTTCGGCCGCATGGTCGCGCCTGCCCGTGAGGCCGCTGAGCTGCTGGGTGAACAGGGCATCGGTGCCCGTGTCGTCGACATGCGTTGGGTGAAACCTCTCGACCGCGAGGCAATCAGGGCAACGGCCGGCATGAAGCTGGTTGCTACAGTCGAGGAAGGCGTCGTCAATGGCGGGGCGGGACAGGGCGTGCTTGAGGAAATGGCCCGCCTAGGCATCCAGGTGCCGACCGTGGTTCTGGGCATCCCCGACCGATTCGTCTCCCAAGGAAGCATGGAAGTGCTCCTTGCCGAGCTGGGCCTCGACGGGAAAGGCATCGCAGAGGCCGTCAAGAAGCGCCTCTAGCCGCCAGTCCCCCCTCTTGTCATCCGTGGGGTGCGGCAGGGTTGATGGGACAGGGGGGTGCGGACAAAAAGTTGGACCGAATCCACGGTCCAGAAAGGAGTCCGCACCATGTATTCAAGGGAAGAGAAAATCCAGATAACAGAGGCCTTCCTTGAAAGCGGCCTGACTGCAGCGGC